>Ga0307991_1002488_pt1 | contig 12430 bp, 13 predicted proteins | sample EllFjometagen131_FD_203146 | JGI IMG/M metagenome (GOLD analysis project Ga0307991, IMG submission 203146) | Marine microbial communities from Ellis Fjord, Antarctic Ocean - #131 | ecosystem: Environmental > Aquatic > Marine > Unclassified | place: Southern Ocean | collected 2014-10-08 | reverse complement strand
GTTCTTGCCTTTAATTACAACGAATTGTGCTGTTTTGGGTGTGGCTATTTTAACCATTCAAAGTGAATATAATTTGATGGAAGGTGTAGTTTTCGCTATCGCTACCGCGATAGGATTTACCTTAGCGATGGTTATTTTTGCTGGTATTCGTGAGCATCTTGATAATATGGAAGTTCCTAAAGGAATGGCTGGTGTACCTATTGCATTAGTTTCTGCTGGTATCCTTGCTCTTGCTTTTATGGGATTTACCGGATTAGTTTAGCCGAAAATTAAAATCTATATATTTTATAAGAAGGAAGTCTTTGGGCGTCCTTTTTTTATTTTAGACTATTGTTTAATAGTTTTTTCTTTGTGTGACTTCGTGCAGTACTTGGTGTTTCCTTTGTTGTAAAATATAAGTTAACCACTAAGTCGCGCAAAGTGTCTCACAAAGTTTCACAAAGGGAAATTCCCCCATTGTGTGTATTCCATAAAGGTTTGAGATACTCTTTTTTGTTTTAGGGCATTTCGTACATTTGATGCCAATGTCAAAAGCTTGGTATAAAAAAATTGGTCCCGGAATTGTTATAGCTGCTACCGGTATTGGGGCTGGCGATTTAGTTGCTGCTTCTGTTGTAGGAGCTAAATATGGAACAGTAATTTTATGGAGTGTTTTGTTTGGAGGTATCATCAAATACACCTTAAACGAAGGAATTGCACGCTGGCAATTAGCAACAGGAGAGACAATCGTTGAGGCTATTAAAAATCGATTTCATCGCTTCTTTAGCATTTACTTTCTGATTTATCTTTTGATTTGGTCTTTTGTTGTTGGTGCTGCTATGTCGGGAGCAACAGGATTAGCTGCTCATGCCATGGCACCTCAACTTTCCGTTGCCTGGTGGGGTGTTATTCATGCATTTGTGGCACTTGCTTTTGTTTTTTGGGCCAATTATAGATGGCTCGAAATGGGAATGAAGTTTTTTATTGCCTTGATGTTTGCAGTTGTAATTATCAATGCTTTTATGATATCACCTAACTGGGAATCTATTTTAACGGGGCTATTAACTCCTTCTATTCCAGAAGCATCCGTAACTTTATTACTCGGAGTTATTGGTGGAGTAGGTGGAAGTGTTACACTACTTTCTTATGGCTATTGGATTAGGGAAAAGGGATTGTCTAAAGCAAGCGATTTTAAATTGATTAAAATAGATTTAGGAATCGCTTATTTTCTAACCGTTCTTTTTGGAATAGCCATCGTTATTCTTTCTGCCGAATTGAAGCCCGAATTAATGGAAGGCAATCAAATGGTTTTGGCTCTGGCAGATAAAATTGGTGAAACTACAGGCGCCAGTGGCAAGTGGATTTTTATGATTGGTTTTTGGGGTGCTGTATTTTCTTCTATGCTGGGAGTTTGGCAGGGAATTCCCTATCTGTTCAGCGATTTTGTGAAATCAGCTAAAGTGGACAATCATAAAAATGGATATTTCTATCGCATCAGTCAAAATAAAAAACAGAGCTACCGGCTTTTTCTGATCTATTTAGCCGTGCTGCCTCTCATTTTATTATTCACTAATAAACCTGTCTGGATCATAGTCACTTATGCCGTAATTGGAAGTTTTTTTATGCCATTCCTGGCTGTCGCCCTTTTGTTTTTGAATAATCAAAGACGCTTACTTACAAAGTTGTATAATAGATGGTATGTAAATGGGCTTCTTATTATTGCTCTTCTTGTTTTTGGAGTTTTACTCTATTTTGAGATAGTTCGGCGGTTTTTTTGATTTTCTTGTAATTATTTTCAATTACCGATAGGGTATTTTGTGTTTCAATCATCTTATATATAGAAGTCCGATTTTAAGACTTTGAAAAAGTAGATTTATAAACTTAAAATAATCATCATGAAAACAAGAAGAATGAACCAAATTAGAATGATAGCAGTGGTTTTCATGCTATTCATCACCTCAATCACAAGCACTTGGGCCTTAAGTCCTAATTTTTTACCTAAAGAGAAAAACCAGGACAGCGATACATTGAGTTATCGTAGTTTTAAGGGTAAGATTATTGATGCCCAAACAAGAGAACCTCTCATTTTTGCCAGTGTAACTGTCGAAGATGAAAACACAGCCACCATAACCAATCTGGACGGTGATTTTTTGATCAAAATTAGCAAAGGAAGTAAATCGCAGAATCTTTTTATTTCTTTTTTAGGGTATTATAATTTAACGTACCCATTGGTTAAACTAAAAGCTAAAGGCAATGTTTTAGAGCTTAAACCAGCCGTTATTACTTTAAATGAAGTTCAGGTATTCCCTGATGATCCGGAATCAATTGTAAGAGCTATGTTGCGTAGAATTGGTCAGAATTATTCCACGACTCCAAATGCCATGAAGGGTTTTTATCGCGAATCCATTAAGAAAAGAAACACTTATGTTGGTCTTTCTGAAGCAGTAGTGGATATTTATAAAGCGTCCTATTACAATAATATGAATGATAGAATTCGTATTTTCAAAGGTAGAAAAGGGATGAATGAACGTAAAATGGATACCTTATTATTTAAATTACAAGGAGGCCCTGTTACTGCCTTATTGCTCGATGCAATGAAAAATCCAAACATTTTAATTGATGAAGATATGCTCCAGCATTATAAATTTTCAATAGAGAATATGGTGAAGATTGATCATAAATTAAATTACGTCATCAAGTTTGTTGAACGCCATAAAATTGAGAATTTCCCATTGTACGAAGGAAAATTCTATGTGGATAAAGAATCACTTGCACTTTCTGCTGCTGATTTCAGCTTAAATTTAGATAGACCATTTGAGGCCAGTAGATTATTCATTAAGAAAAAGCCTTTTGGAGCGCAGGTTACACCTACCATTGCTAAGTATTCAGTAAAATACCGCGAGCAAAATGGAAAATGGTATTTCAATTATGCCATTGGCGAAGTACAATTTAAAGTGAAATGGAAAAAGAAATTGTTCTCTACTTTTTACTCGCTTAAATCGGAAATTGCGATTACCGATCGTGATGATCAAAATGTAGAAATGATCTCAAATAAAGACCGATTTAAGAAAAGCCATGTCCTGAACGACAAAGTAGGTGTTTTTGCAGATGAGAATTTCTGGGGAAAATACAATACTATTGAGCCGGACAAATCAATTGAAGTGGCTATTCGGAAATTGAATCGGGCTATGCGCAGATAAATCATTTTAGATTGATTTTTTGGAGGGAGGAGTTTTTAAATCTCCTACCCTCTGATTTTTTTTGTAAATTCGATTTAAAATTACAAGCGTTGAACATACAAGATATAGCAAGATTAAAAGCCATTAAAAAAGGCAATATTTATGAGTACGAACTCTTATTTAGAGAGTACTACGGCTCTTTGCTTTCTTACGCTAAATCAGTCATTAAATCGGAGGCGGATGCTGAAGAGATCATTCAGGATATTTTTTTTAAGCTCTGGGAAAACAGAAGATCACTCGATATTCATACTTCATTTTCCGCCTATCTTTATAAATCGGTTTATAATAATTGCTTGCAACAGCTAAAACGAGAAAAAAGAAAATTGAATTATCAGCAGGATTCCAGAAATTGGATTTACCATGAAAGCATGAGTCCGGGGGAAATTTTGCAGTACAACGAGCTCTATGATAAAATAAACAATATAGTGAACGAATTGCCCGAAAATTGTCGAACAATTTTTAAATTAAATAGATTTAATGGTTTGAAATACAGTGAAATAGCTAATAAATTGACAATAAGTATTAAGACGGTAGAAGCAAATATGACCAAAGCATTAAAACATTTGAGACGCCAAATGGATGAATACGTGGCGAACTAATTGAGAAAAAATGGATACAAAAACAAATATCAAATATTGGGAGAAAATCACAAGCTATTTCTCTAATGACTTAACTTTTGATGAAAAGGAAAGCATTGAAAAATGGGCTAACGAACAGGATGATAAGAAGTTGTTAATAGAAATGAGCACGAAAATGAAAAAAGTAGAAAAGGCCGAGCAGATGTACTCTGAACAAACCAATTTGGCCTGGAATAAACTTCACAATAAAATTGAGCTGGAACAAAAGCCAGAGCTAAGTTTTTTGTCAATGCATAGAAATTTTATTGGAATAGCTGCCAGCATTATTGTATTACTTAGTGTAGGTTTTGGAATTTTTAAATTAGTTCAAACGAATCTGCAAATGAATAATTTGCAAACTGCTTATAATCAAAGTGAGGTACTACTTGCTGATGGGACTATGATATATTTAAATGGAAATAGTTCGCTAGTATATCCAATTCAGTTTAAGAAGAAAAATCGTTCTGTAAAATTGGTGGGGGAAGCTTATTTTGATGTGAAACCCGATAAAAAACGTCCTTTTATAATTGAAACAGAGAATGCCAGAATACAGGTTCTAGGAACTTCTTTTAATGTCAAGTCTTCCGATTTAGATGGCGATGTGGAAGTTTTAGTTAGCAGTGGAAAAGTTCGTTTGCAAAATATTCAAAATCCTGAACAGGAGCTTATTTTAGTAAAAGGAGAATTTGCCAGTCTCAGAAATAATATACTTCAAAATAAACCAATGAATGATGTGAATTATTTATCCTGGCAAACAAAAATGCTCAATTTTGACAAGACTCCTTTGAGGGAAGTTATTCAAACGCTTAATCGCACTTATGCTGTAAAAATTAATCTTTCTGAGGAAAATCTGGGAGAACTGCCTCTAACTTCCAAATACAATCAACTATCGGTAGATGCTTTGTTAGATGCCATGTGTTTAACATTTAATCTGAATAAAAAAATCGAAGGCGAACAAATCGTACTTTATTCACCAACACCTTAATCCAATTGCAAAAGCGCTGGCTCATCGGAATACTCTTTCTATTTATTCAAGTCTATATATTTGGACAAGAGTCAATTTTGTATCAGCCAAAAAGTCTTGAATTTAATGATATCACTATCGATTCGGCTTTACGCACAATTGAAACACATACAGGATTGCATTTTACATTTAGGTCGGATCTTATGCGTTCAACTGTAAAGGTGAAAGCGATTTTTCAACACGTTCCCTTGTGTGTGATTTTGGATAGTCTTTTTTCAAATCCAAATTTAAATTATCAAATTATTGAAAAACAGCTTGTTGTATATGAACAAGCTGTATTATTAAGTGATGATTCAATAAAAGCAGATAGTTTGCATCCCACTGCTTATTTATCGTTTGGAGGCGAGATCCGAGATGCCGAAACAGGAGAAACGCTTCCTTTTGCAGCTATTTCGGTACAAAAGTCCATAATTGGAACTATTAGCAATGAGGAAGGTGTGTTTTCACTTCAACTGAAAAATAGCGAGGTAAACGATTCGATTTTAATAAGTTATCTGGGTTACCAATCTTTAAAAATTCCACTTAATCAAATTCCTAAATATGCAGTTTATCGCATTGAATCGACGAGTATTCCTCTGCAGGAAGTAATCATTAGAGGATTGTATCCTGAAAATCTTATTCGTATGGCTATTTCCTATAAAAAGCGAAATTATCCCAATCAATCTTTTGTTCAACGTGCTTTTTATCGGGAATCAGTTAAACGCGATAAGAAGTATATGTTGTATTCCGAAGGTATTTTAGATGTGCTCAAGAGAGCGTATCGTCCTTCTCTTTTTAGTGAACAGGTAAGGTTGGTAAAGCACCGTACGTATAAATCGATAGAAAGGGAAGATACGGTGAAAATTAAATTGCATGGAGGTATTCAGACCAGCCTGGATTTAGATGTTGTGAAGCATAGTTTTTCCTTTATCAATTTGGAATTTATACAAGAATACAATTACGCTATGCGTGATATGGTTTTAAATGCTGGGAAACTAACTTATAAAATCGAATTCAAGCCTAGAAATCCAAAAGAGCCTTTAGCTTTCGAAGGATGCATTTATTTGGATGTAGAAAGCATGGCTTTTGTAAAGCTGGAATTTGAATACACGAAAAAGGCCTTGGAAAAAATGCGGAATTCATTTGTTATTCGATCGAGTCCCAAGTTAAAAATAATTCCAACCGATACGCATTATGTGGTTGAATATAAGGAATTTGAAGGCCTTTATTATATATATCATATTCAAGGAGAATTGAATTTGAAAGTGAAGCGCAAGCGGAAGTTTTTAGCTTCAAGATATTCTGCCAGTTTTGAAATGGTTGCTACAGAACTGAATGGAAATGCACCCCGACGATTTGCAACTAATCAAACCATCAATGCAAATAGAATCTTTAGCGATCTGAGCACACATTACGATTTAAATTTCTGGGGAAATGAAATTTTTTTACTCCCCGAGGATGATTTATTGAAAGCGTTTGAACGTTTGAGCTTGGAGGAATAGGTTTCCCTCGATGTTGCTGCTAAAGCTGACAATGTATCGAAGCGCTTTAATTGTCCGCTAATTCACGCTAATTTGACGAATTTTCGCTAATTGTTTTGACTTTACTTGAATCCTGGAATCTTAATTTGTGGTAATTAGCTTAATTCGTGAGAATTCTGCCAAAGGCATCACTATGTGAGTGGACAGGAGTCTTAGTTTTTCAATTTAATATCGATAAGCTTTTTGACATTTTGAAGGTCATTCGCATCTTTCATATCAATATAAATAGAACGAATCTTACCATATCGTTTTGCATTTAAGAAATCCGTTTTCATCGATTCTGGAAGGTCACTTTCTAAAATAGGCGGTTCTACTTTATCGCCAAACCAAAAAGCAATTCTAAAAGTATCTGCTAAAATCTGAATCCAGAAGATGGTTTTTTTCTTTTTTGCGGCTTTGAATAACCAGCTTTTCCCATCATTATAAAATTTCCAGTCTCCTGAAATATCTTTATTATGATCGTATAAATAAGCAAAAGTCTGATTCCAAAGCAATTCCTTGTCACCAATTATCGAAAAAATAATCTCATCGTTTGGCTTTACTGTTTTGTCATTTAAAATACTTACTACCATAGTTTTTGTTGATTAAATGAATATACGGCTATAAATCTTTTTTGAATCTTTTATTTAATCATTTGACAAGGTAACCTCATATCTGCCTAATTCTGTAATTTCAACCGAGAAACGACATAGCTTGCGTTGATTTAGTCCGGTAACAATACTATAACTTACTTCACAATTCATAGGACAAAAATATTGACTTATAACAAGCCTTTTCCCTTCCCGTATTACTCTTCCCGATGAATTATTGATTTTCACATCAGCAGGAATAAAACTAGTCATTGCACTCATGATTTTTACAATAATTACATTGTCTTTATAAATATTGTTATTCTCAATTTTCTTTACTGTAGAATTCATTATTCCTGATGAACCTGTAACTCTATAAGTGATATCTGGATCTGTTTTTCCAGCATATTCGCCTTCTTTCCAATAACCTGTCAATTTAGAGCTTTTACCATTTAAGGTATATTCAAGCTTCCCTTTGCCGTGCTTCAATCCATTTTTCCAATATCCTTTATACGTATTTCCATTTTTGTAAACATAGGTTCCCTTACCATTTGGCAAGCCATCCTTAAAAAGACCGGTATACGTATCTTCCCCTTTTGCTGTTCCTTTTCCATTTGCTAAGCCATTTTTACTTTTACCATTGTATTCTCCGTTAATAGTTTTTAAAAGCACGATAGAAGAGTTGGTCTGTGCATCTAATAAATTTGTCAGAAATAGCAAAGCAATAAATAAAGCGAATCTTTTCATAGTTTCTATTTTGATAATTTTAGGTTTAAAAATAGGCATTATTTCTTCTTCTCCGATTTTTTAATAGATTCAGTAAGCTCGTAATACTGCAGCAAAATTTACGGGAAAAATAAATTGAAAGCGAACAGCTTGTCCATCTTTGTAAGCAGGAGTCCATCCGTTAGGTAAGAGCGATATTAATCTTAAAACTTCTTTATCACACGATTTTTCTAACCCTCTTACAATAGCATGGTTTGAAATGCTTCCATCTTTTTCGACCACCCAGCTTGCATATACTTTTCCGTGAATGTTTTTCTTAATTGCAGCTCTGGGATATTGAATATTTTTTGCAAAAAAACCGATATAATTCATCTTCTCCATCTGGATATTTTGCAATGCTATCAACTTCATAAGGTGCAAAAATTTTCTCCAAATCATTAATATTAGTCACTGAATCAGTGGATATGTTTTGCTTTTGACCATAGCCAATAAGCCCGAAAAAGAGGAGAATGATAATTAGAAGCGTTTTTTTCATGTGTTTATAATTTGTAAAGATTCCGCTAACACTTGTTTTTAACGCGTGATGCATTATAGTTCCTTTTACGCTCTTAAAATCTTCTCCATTTTCTTTCCTTTAGCCAATTCGTCAATCAGCTTATCTAAATAACGAATCTGTTGCATAAGTTTATCATCGATTTCTTCCACACGATAGCCACAAATAAGGCCGGTAATTTTTGAAACATTTGGATTCATTCCTGGTGCCTGAGCGAAAAAAGTTTCAAAATCATTCTTTTTGTCTATTTGTTGCAGCAAGGATTTTTGATTAAATCCTGTTAGCCAACAGATAATGGTGTCAACATCTTCCTTGCTATGTCCCTTTTTCTCTGCTTTTTGAATATAGAGGGGATATACACTTGCAAACGACATTTTAAATACTTTTGAATTGTCCATAGTTCTTAAAAAGGAAGTTAAAACTGCGTTATCTGGGTTTGAGATTTCATTGTTTTTAGTATGCTGGAATAAAGATAGAAATTAATATTGGAATAAAACAATTTATGAAGTTTCTTAATTTTCAATAGATCTAAAATTCCACATATTCAGTTCCTATGGAACTTAAATATAAATGTAAACAGACAAATAACCATTTCTTAATCAAATGATTAAGCATGTATTAACACGGTTCTCGACAAGCTCGAACTGACCCTGTTCTCGACAAGCACATCGAGCTTGTCGAGATGCGAACTGACATTGTTCGCACTGGTTACATTGTGGAAAGAAGATCGTTTTCTATTTCTTTTATCTTAGCTTCTCTTTCAAAAGAAAAAGTTTTATCTGTCTGGTTACATAATTCATAGAGTTCCAATGCTTTTTTAAGAAAGACTTGCTTCTGATCGGGTTTTAAATTTACGCCAATTGCATATAGATATTCAGCCAATAATTCAAGATTCACAGAATTAAATCCCTTAAACTGATGGATATAATCTTTTGAAGCAGATTGATCCAGGGCTATGAACTTATCAAAATCAAATCCAATTTCATTGAATAGCATATCTTTTGTTTCTCCGAATTGGGTTTCAATTGTTATCGCGAGATTTTCTTCTCTTCCAATAATGCGATTTAAAATTGATCGCAAAAGCAATCCAATCTTTTCAATTTCTCTTAATAAGTAATCTCTTTTTTCCATTGCTATTTTTTTCTGAATAGCTTTTGCCAATTACATTAAAACTTAGCTAGTTTCCTGAGCATTCATCTGTTTATTTTCAATTATTATCCAAATCTATGTTTAGGTATTCCTTATATGTTTTTAATACATATTGATCAATCCACCCATAAAAAGACTGAATATCATTTACTGTTTTATCGCCTGTTTCAAGCCCTGTTATTAATAATTCGGCCTTATCAAAGATTTTATCTTCGATAGGTTGTAGTAGTTGCATATAGCCATTCTTTTGTTTGTTAATGACTACTGATAGGTTAATATAATTCGAACCTTTATCAATAAGAATAGGGAAGCACTCCTCTTTTAATGATAGAGCCGCTTTACATAAAGGTGATTGATATTTATTATCCATAGATACTACTTTGGGTAATTGACTTCCGGCCGATAACCAGGTTGGAATGGCTATTGAGGTTAATGGAAATCCTAAAATTGTCCACATCATGGCATCTTTAACATGGATTTTATCTTTTGCACCTACTATCATTATTGCTGATGCAGTAGATATACGTGGAATATAGTCGATAAAAAATTTAAATTCGGCAATATCTATTTGTTTAGGTAAATCTGCAGTCAAATCAGTTTTTGTTAATGAATGATTCAGATTTCTGGAAATAGCATTAAATAAGAATTGAGGAGAGAGGGTCTTCTTTTTTGATGCTTTGTATAGAGCTTCAAGTGCTGTATTGTAACGACAGAACCCGAAACCTCTTTCAAGTTCGCCACTAAGGGAGTGATTCGTTCTCACCAGTATACCATTTGGAGTTATCTTAGGGTCGTTCGCATCATATTTTATATAGCTGAAATTTCCTGTTTCGTAAAAGGCAGCTCCACCTGACGCATCAATTACACCAAAATTAGCATCCAGTCCGCTAGGCTTTGGTATAGAATCAAGTAAGTCTTCAAAATCTTTAAGGGTCTCGCATTTCTGCAATGCAAGTTTCATAATTATACCTTCCTGATCTTGGAATTCGGTCGTATCGCCAACATTATTATTATAGGCAGCAGAATTGATTATGGCAAATCCGGTTTCGTTATATCCTCCCCAAACTTTTTTGTTCCATTCCTTTTTGCCATCAACTAAACCAAGATATTTATATTTGCCATCATTAAAAAATGCAAGGGAGTTTTGCATTTGTTTCGTATCTCTGTTCTTAAATAATATTGGCTTTCCATCTACAGTATATTTACCAGAAATGATAAAAGTTGTACAGGCAATTGTCTGAACATGCATAATTAAGAGAAAACACCAAACACCAATAAAAGTTATTTTTTTCATCTTTGTCGTTTCATTATTTTTTAAAAAAAAGTCTTGTTTAAAGTAAAAGTAAAAATTAATATTGGAATTGCAAAAGGTTTATTTAAACAATATATAATTATCTCTTAATCAGTGTGTTGACGTTTATAACTTGCGTTGTTATCTTGACAAGCACGAAGGGATGCTGCTCTCGACAGTCATCTTGAGCAACGTCACATCGAACAATGTCACATCGAGCTTGTCGAGATGTTACCGAAAGGCGAGCTAACATTGTTCTTAACAGTCATTTTTAGGGTGCCAATAGGCGAATTATTATAGCCCTATGTTTTGGAAAGATTTTTATCCTTTTCCTTTTTTTAATAACCAACTACAACCAATTGATAAATAGTTCATTCTTTGATTTATGCCTGTTCCAAATGAAAAATCAAATTGTAGAGTTTCATTTACTAAATAAGTAATACCGGAATCAAAATTTAATACAAAGTCTTCTAAATTTGTAAATACTCCATAAGGTTCAATATATGCATTAACCCTGTCATTTATTCCTATTGCCAATGACATGGAATACGTTAAATCTCCTGCACCGTCTCCAAAATAATTATAACCTACATTATATCCCAGTCCTATATTCTCTTTTAACCGATGTGAAAAAGCGATTTTATTTACAGTTCCAAATTTATCATTAGTTAGTTCTTTTGTTCCTGATGGTAAAATCAGGTGCGATACAAAAGCAATTTCTGTATTCTTAGAATTTTTTAAAATTTGAATTTTTGTACCGATCTGAATATCGCTAATTCCCTGAATTGTATTATTCTCAATTTTATTAGTTTCATATTGACTCAAGACTCTGATTTCTATTCCTTTGGTCAATCCGTACCGAAAAAGAGTAGTTGGCAATAAGATTTGTCTCGTCGAAAAAGAACCACTTCCTTCAAATCCAATCAGAAATCCACTTTCCAATTGCAAATTTCCACTACCAACTGTTGATGAACTTTCTGTTTGGTCTGGTCTATCTGTAACGATTTGAGCATTAATTTGCCCAAATAGTAGCATTGCTAAAAATACCGATATAAATACTTTCTTCATTTTATTTAGTTTTTGTACTCAATAAGGAGTTTCAATTTGCATTTTTGTCATTAGCAACTAAGATAGAAATTAAAATTGGAATCAGGATAGCTTAGTTATAAAGATATTTCTTAATCAGAAAGTTAAGCTCCAGGCATTCATTGTACTAGTCAAGCTCGAACTGACATTGTTCTCGACAGTCACATCGAGCACCGTCGAGATGCGAACTGACATTGTTCTCGACAGTCATATCGAGCTCTGCTATCGCGCGTTTTTAACGCGTGATGAAGCTATTCAACTATATCATAAACATGAATTATAATGTACGCATTGTAATCGCGCACGAGCGGCGTATATACTTTTATATGATTGCGATTAGTCTTTTGTTGGTATCGTAAATGAGAACGTTGAACCTTGACCAAACTTACTTTTAACCCATAGTTTTCCGTTGTGCTTTTCAATAAATTCCTTGCAGAGGATTAAGCCTAAACCTGAACCTTTTTCGTTTTCGGTTCCAACAGTAACTTCTGTTTTACCAATCACAAATAGGCCGTCAATTATTTCCTGGCTCATACCAATCCCATTATCAGAAATTGATATTTCTATATTATCCTGCTTTTTTATGGAGGAGATCGCAATTTTACCCTTAGGATGCGTAAATTTTATTGCATTTTGGACAAGGTTAAGGATTATTGTTCTAAGTAAATTCTGATCAG
>Ga0307991_1002487_pt1 | contig 12432 bp, 7 predicted proteins | sample EllFjometagen131_FD_203146 | JGI IMG/M metagenome (GOLD analysis project Ga0307991, IMG submission 203146) | Marine microbial communities from Ellis Fjord, Antarctic Ocean - #131 | ecosystem: Environmental > Aquatic > Marine > Unclassified | place: Southern Ocean | collected 2014-10-08 | reverse complement strand
CTCCGAGAAATTGCTGATATCTTTCGCTGTTTGCGATTCTTTGTCCGCTATTTTTCTGCAAGACTGGCAAACGTTTTGTCCAGAATAGGTTTTTCTTTTGAAGTGTCGGTTCATAGTATTTCTTGAACCACACCAATGCTTCTTCATCGATATCAGAAAAATTTTCTTCATACTTAGAGGGTATTGAATCAGCCAGCAAGGGGTATTCGAGAAATTCTTCACCAATATCCTCATCGTTGAGCAGACTTGGAACTACAATATCAGCCTCGACACCAGTGATCTGTGTAGATTTTCCAGAAACCGTGTAATATCTACCAACGGTAACTTTAAAGAAGGCATTATCACTATTGGAACTCGTAATGGTCTGATGCTGTATAGATCCTTTGCCGTATGTTCTCTCGTCACCAACAATAATAGCAACACCATAATCCTGAAGAGATTGAGCAACTATTTCCGCTGCCGATGCCGATGCCTTAGATGTCAATACAACTATTGGACCGTCAAAATATTTATACCCATCGATATCACGGAAATACTTCATCGTGTTATCTGAATACTTTGACACCACCACCATTCCGTTGCTAATAAAAAGCCCTGCAACCCTCACAGCCTGCACCAAAAAGCCACCTCTATTGTCTCTCATATCGAGGACAATGCCTTTTAGATCGACATCATTGCGCTGTAGTTCCAGCAGAGCATCGCTGACATCTTTTTCACTACTTATCCCATCGCCATTCTCATAAAATGAATGCAAAGCTATCTTTCCAATAACTCCATCACCAAAAAATTCTTTGCTTACATCAACACGGTCTTCCTCGATCTCAATCTGTTCGCGTCGTAACGCGACGCTTATGAATTCGTCATTATCGCGAACCAATCCAAACTCAACCTTTGTTCCTTCCTTCCCCCTTATTAAGTTCAGAACCTCGTTAAACGTATTATTTACAACCGACTTGTTATCGATTTCTACAATAATATCTCCCTGTTTAATGAGCCTACTTTGTTCTGCCGGACCATTCTCTATCAATCTGACGATCTTCACACCATCGATTTCTTCGCTCAAGACAACACCGATACCGAGCAATCCTTTTTCCAGCCGAGCTTTCATTTCGTATGCCTCCTCAGCACTGAAATACGCTGTATGGGAGTCAAGGCTTTTTGCCAACGCTTTAAGTACTGTTACGATAAAGAAATGTTGCGATCCTTCTTTTTGATTGAGATACGTATCTTCATAACCACGGCTTCTCTTATCGAAAAGGTTGAGCACCTTACCCTTGTCCTTTTCGGACAGCTCTTTACCATCAAATTTATCTATCTGTATATTTATAAACGCAAGAATTTGTTCTCGTATTCTTCCTTTAATCTCTGTAACATCAGCAGCAAATTCTGTAGGATAACCATCCCCTTGACAGTCCTGCGCTTCCTCAAAAAGAGTATCTTTTTCCAGTCTTAATTTCTGCCTGATAAGACGCACTCGCAGTATAGACTTCTGAACCATAGAATATATCTGTTGATAATATGAAAGATCGTCTTCATTATAAGCATCATACATATGCTGTAGAAGTGCTCTATCAGGATTAAGATAAGGATCCACCTCATCAGCAAGCAGATAACTCATATTTCCATCAAATTGATCAATATAAATTTTCAATGATCGCTTGATAATCAACGGCGAAATCTGCTTTTTGTTGACATGATAATCAAACAGTTGATCCATAATATGCCTAACATCATCATTATCAAGAAGATCATCTTGAGAATACGATACACATGGAACAAAAATCAAAACAGCCGACATCATTACGATCAACATCTTCCTAAAAACCAACATCCTTGAATACATATAATACTCCTTTTAGATTCAGGCCATGAATACATAGGCACGACACAACAAGATCCATCACTAGTATCATCGGTAGATTTACCCTTTTATTTAGGAAAAAAGTCTTCTGAGACAAAAATATCAGGAGCGTACAGAAATATTTGTAAGATAAAGCAAGATTAGCGCTTAGCATCAATAACTGATGTTACGCGCCAGACTTGCCTTAGTGGCTTAACGAAAGGTGTGAGATACAAGCATCTCGACAAGGTCAACTCAAAAGAGTTGGACGAGAAGAGATGCGAAGTAGATTGTACCTTGTAGAAAGCCAATAAAGTGAGGCTGGCGCGTAACGTCAGTCAATAAATAAACATATTCGAACAGAACACCGAAGAGAAACAAAGCAATTTCTCAAGCGTTCCGACCTTAAAAAACCTTAGCGACTCGCCAATAGATTCCGCAACCGCGACTTCCATGTCCTATAGCTTCTGAAGCGCTCCCAAAGACTTTCAACGTACATATTCCGCACCTTATATGCTTCATCAGCAACATTCCGCTGATCTCTAGTAGACAAAGAATTTTTGTGTTCACGAAAATTCGCCATAACTATCGGTGTTGCCCATGCTGAAACAAGCTTTGAAAGTCTCAGCCATAAATCATAGTCCATACAATATCGAATATTGACGTCAAATCCACCAACTTCATGAAAAAGCTTCCGGGACACAACAGTGGCAGGGTGAGTGATGATGTTGTACTTCCTTAAACGCGCTGCATCATATGGAATAAATGGCGTATGACGTATAGTCGCGCCACAGTCATCTATGATATCGGCCCTACCATATACCCACAATGCCCCAGGATGCTGACGCAAAAATGTATCAAGAAACCCTAATACCATAGAACTGTGAAAAAGGTCGTCAGAATGAAGATGTATGAGGAACTCTCCTCTTGCCGACTGTGCACCTTTATTCATAGCATCGCTAATCCCCGAATCACTTCCACATATAAGCTTGACGTGAGGAAAATCTTCGATAATATCCATTGTACCATCGCTACTTCCCCCATCCCAGACGATGTGCTCATAGTCGCAAAAATCCTGATCGGCAACAGACTGCAATGTCTTTCTGATGTACTTCTCAGAGTTTAGTGCCACTGTTATAATGCTAAATCTTGTCATAAGTCTCTCAGATGGTCGTCAAAAAATAGCATAAGTTATTATACATTTAGTTTTTTTTCAACAAATTATCCTTTTATAAATTCATGGATTTTCTATAATTCAACGAATATTCAATCTATGATAAGGCGTTTCAATATGACCAACACTTCAAAACAAAATATTTCCAAGGACATCCCGCCAATCAGGGATATAGAACTACTCACCAATGCCTTTGAGCAATTCACACAAAAAACCACTGCACTGAAGAATGCATATTCATCACTAAAAAAACAATTCCTAGCTGTGAACCTCCAACTGGAGAAAAAAAACCGAGAACTCAACAGCATATTAACAAACATATCACAAGGCATACTATTTATTAGCCTCGAAGGTATCATCACCACATACAATGCATCGGCAGAAACCATTCTTGACGTTTCAAAGGATTCTGCATTATCAAGACCTTTCCGGGAAAATTTCCCCGACGACATCTTTGGATTTTCAATACAAAAAGCCCTTTCCTGCGGAGATGTCCCTCCAACATTTTTTTCTACACTACCTTCCGAAAAAGAACTTGAAGTTACTGCTAATGTCATTCTCAGTGGTGATAAACACCATAATGGTATTATCGTTGTTATACGCGATATCACCAAAATTCGTCGCCTTGAGGCTGTTGCCAACCGTAACGATAGGCTCAAAGATCTTGGAGAAATGGCAGCATCTATGGCTCACGAAATCCGCAACCCACTCGGAGGCATCGAAGGATTCGCGTCGCTACTATGTCGAGATCTTCATGACAACATACCGCTACACAATATGGCGAAACGCATTGTTACAGGGTCTCAAGCACTAAATCGACTTGTCAGTAATGTCCTACATTATGCCCGCCCTATACAGACAAATTTCGCACATACAGATCTCACGCATATGATCACTGAAGTACATTCGATATTTTCCGCAGACACCTTGCTATCGGAGAATATCAATATGATCATCGATATACCAAAAACTGAAGTCACCGCACACCTCGATCGTGAAGCAATAAAATCGGCACTGCTAAACCTTATTATAAATGGTGCTCAGGCCATGCCTGACGGAGGAAAGCTCAAGATTTCACTAAACACAACATCTCATAATACCATTTTCACTGTTAACGATACCGGAACTGGAATCCCTGAAGATATGCATGAAAAAATCTTCAGTCCATTCTTCACAACAAAAGAAAATGGCAATGGCTTTGGACTGTCCGAAGTATATAAAGTTATACAAGCTCACAACGGAACCATAGAAGCCACTTCAAAACCTGGGGATACCACATTCACAATAAAAATCCCTATAAAACGCTAGGAGACGTCCATGTCTATAGAAAAGATCCTTGTTGTCGACGATGAGCTTCTTATACGAGATTTTTTGGCAGAGACCCTAAAACGCAAAGATTTCGAAGTCACCACTGCCGATAATGGAAGAACTGCTATATCGATACTAAAGAACAACACCTTCGATATGATCATCACTGATATGAAGATGCCACATGCTACAGGCATCGACGTCCTTAAGAAGGTCAAAGAGCTATGCCCAAAGACCATTGTCATAGTAATAACGGCTTTTGGAAGCATAGAAAATGCCGTTGAAGCTATGCACCTAGGCGCCTTCAACTATCTTATCAAACCATTTTCTCCTGACGCTATCGAAGCTATAATACAAAAAGCTCAAGATCACCTATCGCTAGTCGAAGAGAACACCTTTCTCAGGCAAGAACGTTCTGCAGGAACACGCCACAAAGATGTAGTAGCTTCAAGCCATATTATGAAAAAAATCCTGGACGATGTCCACCGTGTAGCAAAAAGCAATGCAAGCGTATTCATCAGCGGAGAATCAGGTACTGGCAAAGAAGTCATCGCTAATGTTCTCCACGCCAATTCTCCGCGCAACAACAAACCGTTCATACGCGTCAACTGCGCAGCGATCCCCGATACCCTTGTGGAATCTGAATTTTTTGGACATGAAAAGGGTGCTTTTACAGGAGCTAATGCCAAGCGTCTTGGAAGATTCGAACTCGCCAATAAAGGCTCCCTACTCCTCGACGAAATAACAGAGATTCCAACGAACCTTCAATCAAAACTTCTTAGAGTTTTACAAGAACGTGAACTAGAACGAGTCGGGGGCTCAAAACTCATAAGCGTAGATGTCAGGATCATCTCCACCTCAAACCGCGACATGAGACAAGCTATCGAAGAAAAGGCTTTTCGAGAAGATCTATACTATCGCCTCAACGTAATACCCATACACCTGCCGCCCCTTCGCGATCGTCGCGATGATATAATACCTCTAGCGGAGCACTTCATCGAGCAGATATGTATTGAAAACCACAAAAATCGGAAACGACTCTCTCTAAAAGCAGAGAAACTTCTCCTAGACTATAACTGGCCAGGGAACATCCGCGAGCTTGCCAACCTCATAGAACGCGCTATCGTCATGGACTTCTCTGACACCATCGATGCTGAACACCTGTATCTGGAAACTTCCGATTACACCCCAAAAAAATCTGCTACTTCAGACTCCGCAATACTTCCTGTAGGGATAACCTTACAGGAACTTGAAAAACGTCTAATCATTAAGACCCTAGAGATTCAAAAACAAAACAAAACAAAGACTGCAGAAATTTTGGGGATAAGCATCAAAACACTACGCAACAAGCTCGTAGGATACACACACTAAACAGTAGCATTCAATGATTTTTTAAGCGTATCTATTTTCCATCCAACTCCTCTGTAGGAGAGCCTTCGTCATTCCAACGCCTCTCGACACCTTTCTTGACACCATCATCAAAATGCATTTCTCGCTCAGGCTTGCCATCAGCACGATAAAGCGTAACAATCCCGTGAAGAAGCCCTTTATTATGGTGCATTACGGTCTTTATTGTCCCATCAGAATAATAATACTCTTGTTTACCTTCGAGCTTACCATCATTATATCGACGAATGCTGTAAAGCTCCCCTGAAGCGTAATACTGCCACGCCTCACCTTGTTGTTTACCATTATCGAAAACACTCTTAGCAAGAAGAACTCCTTCCTCGGAAAAAGAACTGATGGTGCCTTGAAGAACCCCATGACAATAGTATCCTTCCTGTTTTAACGCTCCATTAGCATGGCACAAGCGGTACTGACCATGCTCCGTCCCTTCCTTCCTGATGACAACTTCCAATACATCTTTATCGACACAAACAATACTACCATCCTCAAGCTTCTTACCATCGTAATATTGATCAGGAATATCATACATTAAGCATACCCTCTAGCTCTTTGATGTTTAGCTCCGCAACATTTTTTACAAATCGCAACTTCTCAGCATTAAGAAATAATTCTCTAAACCTGCGCTCCCTATCAGAACATATGGTTTCGTCATAGTTCACCATGCTGAGACGACGCTGAAGCGTCATCGTCATAGTCTCGCTTATTCTAGCCAAAATTTCCATATATGCCGGCTCTTCATTAAGCTCTATCTCATATAACGCACACTTGCCAGTTTGTACTAATGCAGGAAGACAATCGCTATCCCTGATCTTCTTATCCATCTTCTCAATCTCTCCCAGTATATCATCACACAAAGAAATAGACCTTTTCATACTACCATAAAAGTCATTAAGCACCCCTCTGACACTATCGCTAGTAACGTGAGGCATTACAGAGCCTTGTATAGCGGTATGGACAAGAGAATCCATATCATATCTGCGTGGCAAAAACTTTCCTGCAACATCGACAAGAGAGGCATTTACAATACCATCGAAACCTATCCCACCCTCAGTAGCATTTACAAACGTCGTATTCTTATGGCTTTCAGCATAGTCGGAAATCCATGTAGACTCACCCACCCATTTCCATAACGTATATACGTCGCTACCGTAGATATCCTTATGGACGAAAGCCCCAGCCATCTTATCATGACTTTTAACAATATCATCCTCAGAAACAGAAGAATCTCCTACAACACCTGACGCATATGCGTCCATACCGCTATATGCCAGGTCCATGCCCGCGAAAATTATAGGATTACATCCCAAAGCATTTGCAACCTCTATAAGATGGTTGATAATATTATGCCCCTCTTCCAAAATCTTACCCTCGATGCCCAATTTATTCTCAAACCAATCTGAGACTGGGTACCCTATAGATCCATTGATATACAGACGAGGGCCATGAACAGCCTTCAACGCATCGTGATACATGCGGTTACGATAAAAATATGGCGTCTCATAAGCATAATTTGTGATTATACGGTCATACTGCGGAGGATTAGGGTCAATACCCCCTCCAAAATGTGGCATAATCCCATTCTTGCTTAATGCATTTACCGAAGAACCGCCGGCCAGTATCAAAGCTCTGTCGCTTAACCCCTTTAAAACCGACAAATTTTTATTGAGAGATGGTCCTGCGCCACAAATGATAGCAGGAACATTCTTAAATTTCCCAAAAAGCTTGTTGCCATGGTATGACTCATGCAACAGCCCCATATTGTAGTAGAAATTCTTGAAAAAGTCTCGACCACCACGCATAGATTCGCTAGAATACGAATCGATCGAAAGACTCTCTTGCATGATACGCATACGTATCTTATCGAAAACCTCCACTCGCTCACTTCTATAATGATCAAGGACCGAAACCTCGACATCCATCAACACAAAAAATGTAACAAGCCAACTGATCATAGAGTCAATCTTTTCATAACTCTCAAAATAATGAAGTTGCACTTGTTTATCATGGAGAATTTGCGTACCTTTCTCTGTCTCGAAAAGGCGACACAACACGGCAGAATTATCTTCGAGAAAGACAAGGTAGCGACCCGCGTCTTCTCCAAGCCATTTCTTAGCTGCATCATAATAATAACCCAAGCCTACCCCATAAACATACAGGACGTTGATCCCATTAAGATTCAATCCCCCAAACCATCGCTCTGCTTCATTGATAGGACTATAGTTAGAATGAACATATGATCCGCTATACTTCAGATTCGACTCACCACTACGCGCCGTACAAAACACAACACCACAAGGATCAACATGAGAGAGCCTGAGCGCGACCTCGGGAGAGAACCTGCTAAACAGCTGAATATTTTCATGAAAACGTTCTCGATCATACATATAAAGGCTCCGCAGTCAACCGATTGCAAAGCCTTACTGTATAGCACCTAAGAGATATGCCACAACACCTTTTTAATACTAGGGAATCCTATAAAGGGATCCATTTTTCTTTGATCCCTACACGCTTAAAACGATTTTGTCTCTCACGGATTTTTTTTGCTTTAGTTTTTTTTGCTCCGGCAGCATCCTTATCGTTCTTTCCCAATTCTGCTATAACTTTATTAAAGTCTTCGCCGTGCTCTTCTTTGAGCTTGATAAGTTCCTGTGTTTTATTCTTAATAGCGACAACCTCACCCTTCATCCTCTCAACTCTGAAAAAGAATCCAAGTTCCTCTTTAGAGAAAAGATCCGGATTTTCTTTGAGGAATTGCTTAAGATCTACATCTCCAAGCCCCTTATCTTTACGCAATGAATTTGTCGAAACTGTCAAAGCCTCAACTTCCCCTTCCAATGCCTTAACTTTCTCCTCGACATCGCTAGGAAAATCTTCTTGAATTCTACGTTCTTTTTTCGTAATAAACTGCCATATGTCAGCAAGTTGCCCAAAAGCATTCTGGTAAGGTTTGCCACACTGCTTCGACGCTTTTTTTGTCTTTAATTTTCTTAATGACCTATCCATGGAACCTCCTAAATTATCGCCCCTCACTATTATTGTACAGAAATCAACCTTTTATTCTCAAAACAAATATAATAAATATTGAAATATATAAAATCCCCAAACCACAGAAGAAACGATGGCCGAAGGCGAAAGCCTTATAAGAAAGAAGAATTTCCAAGAAATAGACCCTGTCACAATAGCAGAGAGGCAACTCTTGAATGTATTGTGATGCCTTAACAGGGGAACCTTTAATATTTATGTTCGAAAACAATGGGAAGTTTAAGCTTTATTGGCAAAAAAAATCCCATACGACCATGCTATTATTTTTTAAGGACTTATCAAATCTTGAAAAATTTTGTTACACAAAATTTTATTCTGCATTTAGAATTACTAAGAATTGTTAAATAAGCGTGTGTTTTTTTCTCCGAAATGTTATTTTTTTTCTCAATAGTTTCCCATGAAGGACTTGCTGAGAATATGCTCCCAGCCACTCATGAAAACTCGATGTTTTTCTGGGAAAATATGAACTCTGACAAGTCAAAGTCTGCGAAGCCTTTAGAAATTTTATCTCGAGAAAAATCTCCAATGAGAATTACTAACTTTTTCTTAAAATATTATTACTAGACAATATAAGGAAAACCATGAGAATTTCGCCTGAAAACCCTCTGAAAAGTCTAGAGGAAGTGCCAACAGAACACACCTCTAAGACTAATGAATGCAAAAGTACCGATAAAATAATATTAGATTTAGCCAGCAGAATTATTAACGCCGAGGATGCTATAGCTACGCACCCAGATAAAAAACTAAACAGCTATGTGATGAAGAATATACCAGGCAATGTAGCGAATTATAAAGAAATATGCCTCGCCACGATTAAAGCAAACGGCTATGCGCTACAGTTTGTGCCAGATAAGCTAAAAAGCAAAGAAATATGCCTCGAAGCTGTTAAAAAAAACAGCAACACGTTGCAGTTTGTGCCGACCACTGTAAATAGTTATAAAGGAATATGCCTCGCCGCAATTGCTGAAAATGGCTATGTGTTGAAGTTTGTGCCGACCACTGTAAATGATTATAAAAAAATATGCCTCGAAGCTGTTAAAGAAAACTACGATATGCTGCAGTTTGTGCCAACCACTGTAGATAATCATAATGAAATATGCCTCGAAGCTGTTAAAAAAAACGGTAACGCGCTGAAGTTTGTGCCGACCACTGTAAATGATTATAAAAAAATATGCCTCGAAGCTGTTAAAGAAAACGGCTATGTGCTGAAGTTCGTGCCGAATGAGCTGAGAGACAAAGAGATGTATCTCGCCGCAATTACTAAAAACAGCTATGCGCTGAAGTTCGTGCCGACCAATCTAAGAGACAAAGAAATATGCCTCGCTGCAATTAAAAAAAACGGTAGTGCGCTGAAGTTTGTGCCGACCATTGTAAATGATTATAAAGAAATATGCCTCGAAGCAATTAAAAAAAACGGCGATGCGCTGTTGTTTGTGCCGACCACTGTAAATAGTTATAAAGAAATATGCCTCGCCGCAATTGAAAAAAACAGCAGAACACCGAAGTTTGTACCAGACAATGTAAAAGATTATAGAAAGAGACACATTACCGCGACTAAAGAGAACGGGTATGCATCGCAATTTATGCCAGTCAATTTAAAGGGTTATAAAGAAAAGTACCTTGCCACGGTTAAAGAAAACAGCAATGAATTGAAGTCTGTACCGATTAATGTAGAGGGTTATAAAGAAATATGCCTCGCAGCTGTTAAAAACAATGGCAAGGTATTGGATTTCGTGCCAGACAACGTAAAGGATTATAAAGAAATATGCCTCGCAGCGGTTAAAGAAGACAGCGATGCACTGGAGTTCGTGCCAGACAATATAAAGGGTTATGAGGAAGTATGCCTCGCTGCGGTTAAAGAAAACGGCGATGCACTGAAGTTTGTGCCGAACAACATAAAGGGTTATGAGGAAGTATGCCTCGCTGCAGTTAACGAAAACAGCTCTGCATTGTTATTTGTATCGGACAATGCAGAGAGTTATAAAGAAATATGCCTCGTAGCTGTTGGGAAAAACAGCTATGCACTGAAATTTGTGTCAAACACTGTAAAGGATTATAAAGAAATATACCTCGCCGCGGTTAAAGAAAACTACGATATGTTACAATTTGTGCCAACCACTGTAAATGGTTATAATGAAATATGCCTCGAAGCAGTTAAAAAAGACGGCTATGTGCTGGAGTTCGTGCCAGTCAATCTGAGGGACGAAGAAATATGCCTTGCTGCAATTACTGAAAATAGCGATGCACTGGAGTTTGTTCCGATCAATATAGAGAATTATAAGAAAATATGCCTCACCGCGGAGACTATTGCTAAAGATTGCAAAAGTATAGGTGGAATGATGTTAAATTTCGCCAAAACTGCTCTTAATATCAAAGATACTGTAATTACATACCCAGATAACGAACTAAACGACTATACGCCACAGTTTGCGCCAGTCAACGTAAAGGGTTATAACGAAATATCCCTCGCCGCACCTCCTGGAAACGTCTATACACTACAGTTTGCACCAGATAATATAAAGAATTATAAAGAATTAGACCTCGCCGCAATTAAAGAAAACTGCGATATGCTACGGTTTGTGCCAACCACTGTAGATGGTTATAATGAAATATGCCTCGAAGCAATTGCTAAAAACGGGTATGCAATACAGTTTGTGCCAAATAAGCTAAAAAGCAAAGAAATATGCCTCGCCGCAGTTAAAGAAAACGGCTATACGCTGAAATTTGTGCCAGACAACGTAGAAGGTTATAATGAAATATGCCTCGAAGCAGTTAAAGAAAACGGCTATGTGCTGAAATTTATGCCGATCAATCTAAGAGACAAAGAGATATGCCTCGAAGCAGTTAAAGAAAACGACGATACGCTACGGTTTGTGCCAACCACTGTAAATGGTTATAATGAAATATGCCTCGAAGCAGTTAAAAAAAATAGCTATGCGCTGAAATTTGTGCCGATCAAGCGAAGAGACAAAGAGATGTGCCTCGCCGCGGTTAAAAAAAATAGCTATGCGCTACAATTTGTGCCAGATAGGCTAAAAGACAATGTGATATACCGCGCCGCCGTTAAAGAAAATAGCAATACGCTAAAGTTCGTGCCTACCATTGTAGAGGATTATAAAGGAATATGCCTCGAAGCAATTGCTGAGAATGTCTATTCACTATTGTTTGTACCGGATAATGTAGAGGGTTATAAAGAAATATGCCTCGCCGCTGTTGAAAAAAACAAAGATATACTGAAATTTAAGACGGACGATGTAAAAGGCTATAAAGAAAAGTACCTTACCGCAGTTAGAAATAACGGCCTAACGTTGGAGTATGTACCGGACAACGTAGAAGGTTATAATGAAATATGCCTCGAAGCAGTTAAGAACAATGGCAAAGCACTGTTATTTGTGCCAGTAGATCTGAGAAGCGAGGAAATATGCTTTACCTCGGTTAAAAAAAAGCTTTATACACTATTGTTTGTGCCCGATAATGTAGGGAACTATAAAGAAATATGCTTAGCCGCAGTTAAAGAAAACAGCAATGCACTGTTATTTATACCAGACAACGTAGAAGGTTATAATGAAATATGCCTCAAAGCAGTTAAAAAAAACAGCGATGCACTGAAGTTTGTGCCAGACAATGTAGAAAATTATAAAGAAATATGCCTCGCTGCTGT
>Ga0307991_1002486_pt1 | contig 12433 bp, 8 predicted proteins | sample EllFjometagen131_FD_203146 | JGI IMG/M metagenome (GOLD analysis project Ga0307991, IMG submission 203146) | Marine microbial communities from Ellis Fjord, Antarctic Ocean - #131 | ecosystem: Environmental > Aquatic > Marine > Unclassified | place: Southern Ocean | collected 2014-10-08 | reverse complement strand
CCACCCCTTACGCCTTCCACCAGCCGCTTGTGAATTTCCCGGATCAGGCCTTCCGTAATCGGATCACCGCTCTTGAGATACTCGGAAACGAAATCAAAGGCTTTGCGGTAGTTCAACAGCTCCCGTGCTTCATCCGGATCGGCCTCGGGCACACTGTCGCCCTGCCACAGACGCTCGGCTTGTTCCAGCGTTAATTGTGTACCTTCGATATGGGTCGTATGGTGGGCTTCCAGCATCAAAGCCCGGTTTCCCATTTCGTGAATCCATTCCTCTGACAGCGTTGCCGCCTCCAGAAAACCCCTGGCGCGTTCGATGCGGGTTAGTCCTGCTGTGATGCGGTTGGTAATGGTGAATTTAGGTCTATAACCTTTGCCTTTCATATTTTTGTCATCTCGTAAAGTTATCGCTGGTGGTCAACAACTCGACCCTGTTCGGAGGCGTCGATTAGCTTATATGAAACCGAAATAGCCACCAGTTCCTCATCGGCAAAGTATCCCTCGAACTCCATGGTTTGACTGATTCGGGGAATCTTAAATTCCCTCCATAGGTCGGAAACCGAAGATCATGTGCTCAACTGCTTGACATGTGTTCTCTATAAATTTGGTCGCCTCGACCCGCCAAACGGCAGACAGGTGTTATAATTGATGATAAAATCCAACTTTTCGGTCGGTAAAGCCGTAATGTTTTGCGGTTACTTGGTCGATTTGGCATCAAAAATCTGTATGATTTAAGCTTCAATTTTGTAGAAATTTAAAAACTTAAAAGCGTGTCTATCTCCCGAAATTAACTTTATACAAGGTTTTTAAAGGAAATCAACACATTTTGAGGTTTGGAATTATGACGGTGAAGGCAGGATTCAAGCATTAGGATACTTTGTAGATTTGGTTCCCACATCAAAAGCGAAAACGGTCAACGGCGATAGCAAAAATACTACCAATGAGAGGAGTATTCCCAATGGTCCCCTTGCCTCGAATTTCATGATATTATTCTCTTATCGGTAGTTCAGCCGCACCTGATATTGGTAACAGATATCAAAGAGTGATAGGTTCATAAAAATACTCATTGTTGCATGGATTTTTGGTTATATTCGCATACATTTCTAAGCCGCCTGTACGGCGGTGAACATGATTTGCACTCAGGACACGGAAGCGCACAATTTCTAAGCCGCCTGTACGGCGGTGAACGGCGTAGTAGATCATAAAGAGCGGATTGAAATTTTCTAAGCCGCCTGTACGGCGTTGAACAAACAAACAGAATTTTAAAGGCGATTTGTAATTTTCTAAGCCGCCTGTACGGCGGTGAACAGACGAACATATACTATGTTCGTTTCGTCCGATTTCTAAGCCGCCTGTACGGCGGTGAACGCCAAAACCAGAGCTTCTTACTTCGTATTCAATTTCTAAGCCGCCTGTACGGCGGTGAACTTGGCAATCTGATCCTTGATTTCCTGTTCATCTTTCTAAGCCGCCTGTACGGCGGTGAACACGTGCAAGCTTCAGCACCGCTTGTAGTTTTGTTTCTAAGCCGCCTGTACGGCGGTGAACTCAGCAAAACGTTGTGAACTTTGTCATGCCCATTTCTAAGCCGCCTGTACGGCGGTGAACTTATGCAAGACGTGGCCGAGTGGGTCAATGATTTTCTAAGCCGCCTGTACGGCGGTGAACAGCAACATTACAATAAAAAAGTAAGTTGCAACAAGTAGTTAATAGAAATTGACCCCAAAAACCAAAAAAAATAGTCAGATTACAACTTGCTGATAATAAAACAGAAATTATTAGAGTGTTTTTTTTGGTTAAAACAACGGTACTGTGGTTGTATTGCTCAGCCCATAACATGAATACGAACCTCTTTGTGGTTGCTCCATTGCCTGCTTTTCAATAAACAAACGGAAACGATGTCCGTTTGTTAAACTGGTCATATTGATAAAGGGCAAGTTGCTGCGCTGTTCTTCAAAATTTTCAAAATGTGACAGGGACTGTTGCAAGCTTTCTCCTTTACGTTTGGCTCTGCGTCTTGCCAGCTTTTCCTTATTGCCTTTAAGTTTAATATGCTTGAAACAGGCATGACCCGCTAATTTTTCAGGCACAGGTTTGATGTGGCTTAAATGCACATAATCGCTGAGCCGGTTGAACCATTTTTCAAAGTGCATTTGTTCCAGCGATTTCTCGTTTTTTGAGAACAGTCTCAATTTTGTACCGAAAGAATATTTATCGGTATTATATTCTGGGAACGCCACGCCAATAGCGGATACGTTGTCCGCTGTTTTGTTTTCCACCAACGCAAGATGAATTTGCTGATAGAGCTTTTGCCAGATGAAATACAAGTTTATATCTGCATTGGGCAATAAGGTAATTTCTTGATAGTAGTTCATACCCCCTCCTTATTTGTCACTTTTGCCGAAAACGCCACCACGAACCAGAACAGCCATGACATAATGTTCATCCTCAATTCGTTCCAGTTTTTCTCCCCGTGCGAATTTATCAAAGAAAGTGTAAAAATCTTTCTTATCCTTTGTGGGATGACGGAAAGCTCTACCAAGGTTTGTTACTGCGCCATAAGTCTCAATGGCGATAGGGCCGGCTGAGTTTTCCGGGTCACCGAAGTCGGGGTACCAGGTGTCAATGGTGCGCAATGCGTTGCCGATTTTTTGAGAGTGCATGGCGGCAATGCCATCCACTGAATAAAGGACCTTGCTTTTTTTTCCTTTCCCTTTATCCAGTACCAGCTCCTCGCTAGGATAGATTTCCTGCGCCTTTCCGACTTTGGCAAAACAAGTGATTTCCAGCATCAGAAAATCGTTATCGCTCGATAGTGCTGCGGCAATGCGCGTTGCCAATGTTCCCACTTGCTCATCATCAACATCAAAATTTCTTGTACTGAACTTGTTTGCGTCAAATACCCAGGTCTGCTCCGAGCCTTTATTTAAGGCATTTACCTGTACTTGGATATTTTCCGCTCCAACCCGGTTACGCCATAAGAAGCGGGCATTGGCTATATTCACTGCGTATCGCTTTGCCAACTCCATGAAACCTTCACGGTTAATGTAGTCTTTGGCTGCTGCCTTGTAACTTTGGTTAAATGCCGCATTATTACATGCGGAGGGGGTTTCAACACCTCCCAAAATTTTTAAGGTAAAATGAAGTTTCAGAGTATCTTGTTCCGTCCCCAAAGCACTCACGTCAACTGTCTGCAAATTAGGACTTTCTACTTTTGCATCCAATTTTGCAGGATCCTTTTCAAATGCTTCTTTATCTTTTTTATTCGGCCTGTTCGAAATAGTTCCGCGAACTGACTTTTCAATCAACGCCAAAGGAATAGATTGTTCGTTTCGCTTATCCCATGTGGTGCCATACATCCGCCCATCTGAAGGCACTAATTTCTTTTCAAAGGCCAGTACTGATGCAATGTTCTCTTTTTTTGCCATGACTTTTTTCTCCTATTGATTGTGTTTAGCTTAATTGATCTTAGGTAAACCCCCGGCTTTGCAGGCCGGCTCACCAAAGTTTGACTCGCTTTGACTGATTTGTTGACACAGGTATAGATTCTTTTCCAAATCAGTATGATAGTGCCAAAGAATTTCATCCAGGGAACGGATACGGTATGGCATACGAAATTCCCCCAGTGTTACTACGCTTTCCACAAAGCGATGAGGTATATCCGGATCGCGCTGGTTTTTCGCCTGCCCAAGTTCACTGATGCCATGAAAGCCTGTGGCGATTGGCACAATCCAGCCCGAGGTTTTCCGTTGACTTGTCCAGGCTACATTACCTGTATCGTCTTGTTCACAACTGTGACGGATGACCAGATAATCGAGCAGGGCATCAATTGCATCCAAACCCTGCTCCATGGCATCTATCATCAATTCACGGCGTTCAATAATTGCATAACCGGGCATTAATTGGCGAGTGAGCCTGCGCAGTTCAGTATCATTACCTTCTTCTATTCTGAGTAGTGTCGGTTTTTTAAAAGATAAGATATCGCCACCAGCTATTTTCATGGAGGCATTGAGGTGATGGATAACCTGGTGTATTAATACCTCTTCATCGTCTCTATTGATGCGGGGGTATTCAATAAGCAGAGAAACATCCAAATGACAGCGGGCATCTTCGATGAAAGTGGGTGCTTTTCCAGAATTAAATTTTGTAAGTTCCTTCCTTGTAAAAGAAGGACGTTTGGCGATTACAATCGAGTTAACCCAATCACCGGCACCTTTGTAAGTTTGTAAGTCCACTTTATGACTGACAACCGCTGTCCTGTTAAAATCAACATTTTGCAAGCCACTCGCATTAACTTTTCGCTGCAACGCATGAACAGCGCCCAGCCATGCCGTCATCGCAGGAAAGCCAATAGTAAATGGGCTGGATAAGGCATTGGCATTATGCACCTTGATATGCGGCAAGAGTAAAAACCGTCTGATATCTCCAATCATCGTAATGCCTCCCTGTTTTGAGTTATAATTTCATGGATATGCAGCCGTACCGACTCTCCCAATTTACAAGCATGTTTACCCAACAATTTTTCATAGGTTTGGATGATCCAACTGCTAATCTCTTTACATAACTTTTCCAGCCAATCTTCTTCTTTTTCGCGTGTATGTTGGAACTCTTCACAGAGCCAGATTTTCTGATGAATTCTTAATTGTGAGTCTTCCGACCGATATTGCTCCTTGCAAACAGCACGAACCGCCCACATTTTGTCGATAATGCGCTCCATTAAATCCTGCAGGCGATAGTCACGCCCTTCTCTGATGCGTATATTGTTATAGTTTGTTTTGAACAAGTTATGCAGGGCATCAAAGACTTCTCGATACTCGTAATTACGGAATGAATCCCTGAAGAAATTATATTTTGGGAAATATATGTCGCGTTTTTTTAGGATTGGTGGCACGGATTCAAGCAAATAGACCTCACCAAAGTTATCTTTATTTAATTGGCTTACACATTGCGGGTTTGATTTAACATGACCTTGAATAGTTACATTTTTTATATCTTTATACGTGCTTTCAAAATATTCGTTATTTTTTCTATACTCAATAGCCTCCTTATTGTTATCATAAGAGTTAATGTCTTTAATTCTTTTCTTTAAAGAAAACATGACAGATGAAGAAGAAACTGTTGATAAAAGATGGTAATTTTTTGAATGTGGGAAATATATCTGCTTTATCTTTTCATCTGTATATAATTCTGTATTATTGGTTCGAACTTGAAGGAGAGACTCTCTCATCTGGTAATAATTTTCAACTGCACTAAATTGTTGCCTGATAATATCCGTATTTTTGTATAGATGATCAATTACCGAAAACCCATCATTGAGAACCAATGTTAAAAATTGATAAATCGGCATGTATGCAGCCGTTGCAAAAATTACGTCATCTTCTACAGAAATTCCACCAATGGTTAGAAACCCTGTATTGTTATATGTTGGCTTAGAATAGATGGCACTGGAATTCGCATCTGGGTGGCTATATTTGCTTGGGTGAGTTGTCAGAGATATGCCATGAGCATTTTTAGCACAGTAGAGAAGCCAGCTTTTTAATGTGTATTCTTCATTGGCAGAAGCTTCAATTTCCATTTTATTTTGATCCGACACCTCCCCGTTCGACTTAATCTGTTCTTTTATTTTGGTTTCAACTCTACGTTTAATCCTTTCCTGCAAAAAAGCATCTATTGCCGAGTCTACCATAGTCACCTCCTCTTATATTTTTACCAAACCAAACTGATCTGAATATTCATACTCCTGGTTTTCTCGATACACAAAACTCAATTCACCATAGCGAAGCGAAATCAATTTTTTACTGCAATCCATTTGCTCCGCATACTGTTCAAGCAGTTCCCCATAGTCACGCTTTAGCCATAATCTCTTTTCATGGCTATTACTAACGCCTTGTTGGTGTATTTGCAGAATATTTTCACGGTCGATGGGGTGGCCTTGCTCATCCTTTTCAATAAATAGGCAGCGCTCTTCATCCGGATCATACATCAAAAACACATTGGTGGTTGGTTCGCTTTTACGAAATGGGTTAAGAGCTTGTGGCAATGCAGTTAAGTGCCAGTTTTCAGATAGATAGCCTTGCAGTTTTTCCGGACCCACACCCGTATAATTGGCAAGCTGTATTTGAGTAACATGATGCTCAAGATCGGCCAGTGCATTTCGATAATTCAGGTGCATTGGCTTTTGAATTCGCGGGATGGCATTGACACTTTGTGCAATCGCCTTGGTATCGATAATCTCGCATAGATCATGGGTATCCAAAACTTGCTTGTCTTCGTATCCAGGACGACAGAAGTATTTTTTTCCCGGCTGATTTCCGGATTGGATCGTCTTCCAGTTGTATTGCAGCAAAGCAATATTAGGATGATTCACCTCACCTTCTCTATGTCGACGAACACGGCCCGCAAGTTGAATAATAGAACGAAATGACGATGGTTCAACTACTGCCCAGTCAAAATCATGGTCACGCCCAATTTCTTCCACCGGCGTAGCCACTAAAATAAACAACATTTGCTTAGAGGTGCTGTTATCCAAATGCCTACGTATTACTGCATTATTAAAAGCCTCTGGTTCTGTACCTGAATTTGCCTTGCGTTTGAGTATACTGTCCAGGTGTTTTTCTTGCTCATGGCGCAAGAGCAAAACCTGTTGGGAATGGTACGCCATAATCTTGGCATCGACATCATCCGGCCAGTCACATTCCATGAAATATTTAGCCATGGCGACACAAGGGGTAATATTTGCCACTCGCACGACACCAAATGACACATTTATGCTTGACCGTTTATCTTCGATGTAATGATGCTGGTGATTGTCTAAAATAGCTTGCTGTATTCTGAAAAAATACTGTTCCTGTTTGTTCTCATCACTATCAAATTCGTAATTATCGATAATGCTTTGGCACTCGATGATGTCTGCTTTACGTCTTGCCGGTTGTCGTTTCAACTTCTTCACCCGTTTTACAACAAACTGCTGGTGATAGTCACGGTAAGCAATAATTGAATCATGATTTTTTCGTTCATCGATGCTTGTTACGCTTGTTTTAAATTCATCTATCCAAGCGCAGCCAATTTTGCTGCAGGCATCACGGGTCTGGCAATATATCTGCCATCCAGCTTGGTAGGCGTTAAAGTAGCCTTCGGCCAAATCAGGTGGAATCGTGGCAGATGAAATCATCACCTTCCGGCCTAACATCCCGGCAAGGTGGACTAAGCGACCGATGGCAATCAGATCGCTGCCGGTAAAATCATCCACCTCATCAATAACTAAATCAGATGACATTAGCCGTAAACTCGGCAGGATATAACGACCACCCCGCTTGGTTTCCGTCGCAGCCATCATGTGATCGATGGTGCAAGCCAGCACAGGCGCATACAGAAATTGACGGTCGCGCTGTTGCTTGAGCACAGTTGCCAAGCCTTCTTCTGGAATATCACAATCGTAATCAACATCCTCAATCAACAATGGTTCCAGGGACTCAGAACCCAGCGGCTTATCTTTTAAAAAATCATCGTTTTGTGCTGCCTGGTCATGAAGTTCGGTGATGGCTTTAGAGCCAATCAGCACTGCCAGTTCACTGTTATCCAAACCTATACGATCACGATATTCATCGCCTGTTTGCAGGGTCAGAGTGCGTAAGCCCAAGGCAAGTATATAGCGCAGACTATCACCATCCGATGACAATGCCCGCATGACCTTGGCATTGGCAAAGGTTTTACCACAACCTGTACTGGCCATATTAACGGCAAAGAAACCATATTGTGATTTGTCCTGTTGCTTCCTCCACACTTTTATTTTTTCAACCGCTTTATTCTGCCAATTAAATGCTTTTGGACTGGGCTTTTTCAGGGCGAGTATGCTTTGTGCTACGGGTGGCTCATGCTCAAATTTTGGCAATAAATGGGCGGTGTACAGGGCGTTTTTTGCAACGCCAACCAAGTGTTCATCCAGTTTTTGTTTGAAGGACTTTGTTTTTCTGTCCGTGTTGGCGAACAATCCCGTTGTATCTTGCCAATTTTTATCTGCAGCTTGTGATGAGTAATAATGATCTCCAAGCATTAAGCATAAACGGGCATGGTGCAGAACCAATCGATAGCTGCCATCGCTCATGCTTTGCTCAATCATGGGCAAACAATCTTGCAGGCGTTGCGCCCATTTTTTCAGTTGCTTCAGCCACCGTGACGATTGACCTAACATGCCGTCAGGAAATTCAAAGCAGGCATTGAACCGTTTTTGATATTCCCGCTCGTCTCGTCGATTTTCATAGCCCCAGTCCTGGGTGATATATTTCAACACTGATTCAATATCAGGTGCAGGTTCGTCACGCCAGTTTTCTTTATCATATGGCAAAGGCATTCTGTGGTGAGACACAATCAACCAGGAAATTAATTTTGCCGCTGGGGGAATTTGCTCAAGAGGTTTTTGTTCCTGTTGCTTTACGGTATTTTTTAGCCGTGTTTCATCTAATTTGCCATTAACCAGAGCCATCAACCAGAGTGTATCATCTTCTTGACTACCATTGGTTCGTATTATCGCATGCAAAAGCAAACATGAAATCCATTCATGACGGATGGGATCACCCAATCTGGAATTGTTTTTCAATTTTTCTTGGAACAACGACGTGGCTTTGCCCCAATCATGCAATAAGGCCGCGAGTGCTGAAAGCGCTTTAATCAGAGGTAAAAAATGCCAGTCATTCTCAAATTGCGAAATAACCTTTTGAGTGCTATTCACCGGCACAACACCCTGTTCATCAAATTTGCTTTTATTTCCCACCACCCACAAAAACTGGCTTCTGGAGCGGCTTCTGATCCAGTGGCAGGAAACGGCGGTGCTTTTGCTGGCGGTTTGTCGCAGCATTTTTTTGACGGTATTGAGGCCTTCTTGCGTGATGACGGTTTGCCAGGTATTGTCACCGATACGGTTCGCGAAGGCATCGAGCACCCTGCGGGTTTTCTTGAGGGCTTTTTTTTCACACTGGGAGATGAAGGTTACCATCATAGCGGCTTACACTCCTTGACCTGCGCCATATTTCGCTCTTTACCCCTCAGTGCCATTGCCTTGACCTGATCAAACATGGCATCCAATGCTTTGTGATCGGCAAAAGCTTGCAGGCATTGCTGGCGAAATTCCTGATGGGTGGCGTTTTCCTTGGCGCAGATGAAAGCCCAGGGTAAGACGATAGCATCTTTAACCAGGTCGGCAATATCAAACACCAGTGCGCCACGGCGGGTTTTGCCGTGCATGACGGCGAAACCGTGGGGTATGCCCAACACCCAAAGCGTTGAGGCGGCAAGGCCGTATGCGAGATAGTTGCCATGATTGAGAAAGCTGTTGGCCTTGTCGGTGGCTTCATGTTTCCGGATAAAATCGGCCATGTGGGTATGCCGGGCCGCAATTTTATAGAGTTGTTTGGTCAGTTTGGCTTCGGTGGTCAGCAGGTAGATGGTTTTTGTTGCAGTGGCCATTTGTGCTTCATTGGCATCCAGGGCATTCGCAATGGCGGGATCAGCGGCATCAAAACCGGCCAGTTTCAGTTCGCGATCCTTGCGCCAGACTTGTCGTAAATAGTCGATACGGGCGTGTTGCAGTTCTTTTGCGGCTTGCAGACGCTGTTCATCATCAAACCAGAAAGAAAGCCAGCCTTGCAGGTATTCCGTTGGACGGTATTCGCTCTGCGGTGTCAGCCATTCGATCTCATTGCCCATGTACAGCGGTGTGCCGCCACCACCACAGAAACCAAGGAGCACGCCTGCCTGAGCCAGCATGCGCACTGCGGCCTGGGTGATGGAAGTACCTGTGCCCAAAAGGATCACAGTAGTATTGGCGATGGGAATATTAAAATAGAGGTTGTCTTTTTTGGCCTCGGTGAGATACAAAACTCTGCCATCTTTTTGCATGACACGGCAGTGCTCCAAGTAGTACATATTGGCCCGCTTGGAATGCAGGATTGTTTTTAAGTCCGACGGTGAGAAGTCATCCATCCGTTTTATCCCTTTCCAATTATCATGTTCATGGCCAGACAACTTGTCAAGATCTTGAATTCATTAAAACTAATAGATATCAAACTCGGACTGTAAATATCAAGTCGGGACCATTTTTAAGATATCGATTTGTGATCTCAGCTCTTTTATTTGCTGTGTTCTATTCAGATTGCCTCATAGAAATAGTGCGTTTTAAAACACGGCATTTTTAGCCAAAAAATCATGCAAAATATTCGTGATTATTTGGAGGCTAAAAAGAATTTAATAATCAATACACCTATTACCAAAAGATATATTAAGTTGCAATCGGTTAAAGGTATGATTTTTTCGTATTTTTTGAGAAAAAACTAATACTTTAGTATTAGATTTTATGATTTATGGTACTAGTTTATCTAATGCCCGTTGTGTTTTTGAGAGGGAAATATGGCGAAAACATATAATTGGCGTGACCACATCCGGGGCAGAACACTTACCGTGATATCAACTTACCAATAAGAGCATTAATATTTAGACAGGATTACAGGATAAAGAAAATATTTTTGCCTTTCCGGAAGAAAGGCAAAAAGCATCATCCCTTTTCAAGGGAAAGGGTTCAATCATTGTACTAGCAAAACAGTAAGGTAAGGGGAAAAGAACCCGTTATTGACTCCTCGGCCATTTTTTCCGCTGAAGCGGAATTGTGTTTTCTCGGCTTCATCTGGAAGCCGTGAAAAAAAATCAAGTCAATCCAGTTAATCCTGTCAGAAAACATTTTGGCTTTATGTATAAATAATTATGAACTCATTAGTAAATTACTAATAAATATCAAGTCTTGATCTTTTGAAACGTATCCATTCCGTATATATTGGCGGGCATTTGCTGTGATTTGTTGAGATAAAGCGTAACAAAAGTCCATCTTGTCAAAACCTTTGGTCGCTTGTGGGATTCCAGAATATCAGCCGACCAAAAAACCTGGAATATGTCTGACATCTTGGCCCTGATTACATATATGCAATTTTCAATAGGGTGAATCCTTTTTTGCAGGAGTTTGCCTTTTTGCAATTTTGTAAAAAATACGATATATTCAATTTAAATTGAGGTTCTTGAACCTGCACTTTTGGCAAGGTGTCTGGTGTTCATCTTGATTAGCAAAAGCGAATAAATTCAAAGAGCTGTTAAAAATGAATCCGTTCAAGATTTGTCCAAATTGCACATACACATGGAACTCCCGAGACGACTTTTTGCAAGACCCCTATATATGTTTGGTAGGGTTCCAAATCAACTTCAACGAAGCCGGATCTGGCTACTATTTGTTCAATCATATTTTGGAAGGCGACCACTGTAATTCAACTCTGGCGATGGAAGTGGAGGCATTCTTATCACTGTACAAGGGGCCAATGTTCAGGGAAGTTAAATTTGGAAGCCCAGCACGTGAAGGGCATTGCAAAAATCTTGCAGATCTGACCCAATGCAAGGTTGAATGCAAAAATGCGGTTGCCCGGAAAATCATGCAGAATTTTTCTCAGTGTAAAGGCTGATAAAAAAGGAGATTTCAAACCAATTCCGTTTATTTTACGATATATGCAATCAAAGTTGATCAACCTTGGGTTGTTGTCTTGGCAAGGTATCCGTTAGCGTGTCAACCCTTTTCACCCATTCCGAAAAATCAATATCTTGTGGTTTTGACTATTTCCTGATATTGAATATTTATCTTATGAATTTGATCTGCACTTAAACAGATCTGACAGAACACCATGGGACACATAACTCATGTTTTAGCGCTTTTTCCGTTACACAATAGCATCACTATTCTTAAACTCGATATAATTTAATATTAATGCAAGTATTGTTGATTCAGATAGTTTAAAAACCATGGGTGACAGTTATGGTTAAAAAGTCGATACATGAAGAATTAGAACAAAGAATCAAGATGTTGGAAGAGGAGTTATCCAGATGTAAACATGATGTGGATATCCTGCAAAAGCGCGAGAAGAAGAATGCTCTCAAATTGAAAATACTTTCTATGGCGCCAACAATCATTGCGTTTCACGATACGAATCTTAATGTTGTCTGGGCAAACAAAGCATACGAAGAAGCGACCGGACTTTCCGTGCAAGAAATGGCCGGCCGGAAATGTCATGCCGTATGGGGACTTACCAAGCCGTGTCGAGACTGCCCGGTTGTTACAGCCGTTACGATCGGCAAGTCCGGCGAGGTCGAGTTGACGCCCCATAACCAAGATCACTGGCCAGAGTCACAAGGTTCCTGGCTGTCCAAGGCTGTACCGGTTATCGATGATGAGGGAAGTTGTATCGGGGCAATCGAGGTGGCCATCGACATTACCGATCGCAAGCGGTCGGAGGAGGCTTTGCGAGAGAGCGAAGAAAAATATCGTTCTATCGTGGATTCCACCAATGACTGGGTTTGGGCATGTGATATAGAAGGTCGACAGACTTTTGCTAACGAAGCGGTAAAAACAA
>Ga0307991_1002484_pt1 | contig 12436 bp, 9 predicted proteins | sample EllFjometagen131_FD_203146 | JGI IMG/M metagenome (GOLD analysis project Ga0307991, IMG submission 203146) | Marine microbial communities from Ellis Fjord, Antarctic Ocean - #131 | ecosystem: Environmental > Aquatic > Marine > Unclassified | place: Southern Ocean | collected 2014-10-08 | reverse complement strand
GCCTGAAAAAGCTACATATAATTTTACCAATACCGGCACCCACCCGCTAATTATTTACCGTGTTACCGCCACCTGCGGTTGTACTGAAGTTAAATGGCCGGAAAAGGTGATTCACCCGGAAAAAACCGGCACTATCACTGTTACCTATGATGCTGCTCACCCGGGGCAGTTCCTAAAACCGTTTAAGTTCACGCCAATACAAAAAACAGTCCGATAGAACTCACATTAAAAGGAACGGTGGAAGAGCTGAAAACTCATCGCGCGAAAGCTTGGTAAAAAGAGAAACATTGAGTATTTTTAGCAACCAACAAAACATCCGGCAATGAAAAGTACCAAAACTAAAAATATCTGGTATTTACTTATTCTTTTGTTACCGTTTGGTGCCTGCCAGACCGGCACCCCTGAAGAAAACCTGGAAATAGCTAAACAAACCTATAAGGAACAAGCTATAACCGTACAAACCCGTACATTGAAAAGGTCTGTTTTTACACGTGAGATTGTAAGTAATGGTAAGGTACATGCCGTACGCAAGGCAGATATACCGTTCAGGGTGCAGGAGATGATAACCGGTATTAGTGTTGAAAATGGCTACCGGGTAAAAAAGGGACAGGTATTGGCTACACTTGAGAGTTTTAAATATAAGCAGGCTCTTGCACGGGCAAAAGAATCTATTGCTAAAGCCGGGATTGAGATGGAGGATTATTTGTTGGGTTATAGCTATAGTATGAATGATACTACGAATATACCCAAAAATATCCTACGTACGGCCAAGATCAGAAGCGGATATAATAATGCTCAAACCGACCTCCGGGAAGCAGAATATAATTACAAGGCTACAATTATTCGTGCTCCTTTTACCGGGATAGTAGCCGATCTGTGGGCACAGGAACATAATCATTCTTCTGGTTACGAGTATCTTTGCCGTCTTATGGATATCAGTCGTATGCGCACTGAATTTACCCTGTTGGAAACAGAACTTTCACAAGTAAAACTTAACCAGTCTGTTAGTGTGATGCCGCTTGCCAACGGCGATACACTAAACGGAATAATAACCGAAATAAACCCGAAAGTTGATCAAAGCGGTCTTGTAAAGGTGACAGCCGTTGTAAACAACGAAAACAGAAAACTTGTTGAAGGGATGAATGTGAAACTAATCATACGCCGGAAAGTGCCCGGGCAACTGGTTGTTCCTAAGGAGGCAGTGGTGCTGCGGCAGGGAAAGGAAGTGGTGTTTACTTATGAAGATGGGAAAGCCCTGTGGAATTACGTAAAAACCGGTATGGAAAACAGTAGCCGGTACACTATTGAATCGGGACTTGAACCGGGAATGGAAGTTATCATATCGGGGAACCTTAACCTGGCTCACGAAACACCTGTAACACGTGAGGATCAATCATCAAACCGTAAGTAAATGCCGGTTTTGTTCTGCCGCAAAAATAATCGGGCATGAAAAATAAGAAACAATCTATCTTTTCGGCCTTTACAATGAATGTGCTGCTGGTTATCCTGGTAATTGCAGGAGTGGCTATAATTCCTTATTTGCCTGTTAAGCTTAATCCCACCCGTTCCCTTCCTTCAATAACAGTGAGTTACCAATGGCCGCTTGCATCTGCACGGGTGATTGAAATGGAGGTTACCTCCCGCCTGGAAGGGTTGTTTAACACCCTGCGTGGTGTCAGACATATCACCTCACGCTCGGGGAATGGTAAGGGCAATGTTACTCTTGAACTGGATCCTACGATCAATCTGGATCAGGCTCGTTTCGAGGTGGCAAACAGGGTCAGGGAAATTGCCTCTCAGTTGCCGGAACAGGTATCCCGTCCGCAAATTCACCTTAACCGGCCCGAGGAAGGTTCCGAGATACAGTTAATGTCATACACCATAAATGCCAATACCAGCACACATTTTATCCACAGGTATGCCGGGCAACATGTGCGTGTGCCCCTCACACTGGTTGATGGAGTACAGGATGTAAGAGTTTATGGCGCCACTCCGTATGCATATGAGATAACATACGATCAGGAACTGCTTCATCGGCTAAATATCACTCCAGGTGAGATACGGCAGGCTGTACAGCAATATTTCACCACCCTGGAGCTGGGTTGGGGATATCTCGAAGAATCCCTTGCCGGCGATCCGGTACGTCCTTCATATCTTGTATTGCGCTCATTCATAGGCGACTCTATCCCTTGGTCGGAGATACCTGTTGTTAGTCGTGAACAGCGTATTATCAGGCTTACCGATCTGGCGGATATCCGGTTTCGTGAACAGGAACCAACCGGTTACTATCGTATCAACGGGCTAAACACTGTTAATATCTCAATTTATGCCGAGAAAGGGGCTAATCACATTCGCCTGGCACAGCAGGTGGAAAAATCCATAGATCAAATACGTTCCCGCCTTCCGGGGGGGTATTCATTGATCAAAACATACGACTCTACACGTTTCTTAAAAAAGGAGCTTAAGAAAATTGGTTACCGTACCCTGTTTTCAGTGATCATCCTGTTACTGTTCGTGCTTGTGATAAGCCGCCAGTTCCGCTATCTCCTGGTGGTGGCAATAAGCCTGTTTGCCAATATTACTGTAGCCTGCATTTTTTACTACCTTTTCCGGCTCGAGATACACCTTTATACCCTGGCAGGTATCACGGTATCACTTGGAATTCTTATTGATAATACCATCATCATGGCTGATCACCTGCGGCATCACCATAACCGCAGGGCGTTTATTGCTATATTGGCAGCTACTTTAACTACTGTTGGAGCGTTAACAGCTATTTTTTTCCTTGACGAGTCATTACGCGTAAACCTTATTGATTTTGCCAAAGTGGTTATTATCAATCTGTTGGTTTCGCTATGTATTGCTTTGTTTTTTCTGCCGGCGCTGGTTGAAAAAATTTCCCTGGTTAAAAAGAGATCACGGTTTTTCTACCGGCGGATGCGGCGGGCAGCCCACTTTTCCGGTTTTTATCAGAGTTCTATCCGTTTCATGGTTCGGTTCCGGTATATCTGGCTAATCCTGGCTGTACTTGGGTTCGGACTGCCGGTGTATAAACTGCCTGATAAAATTGAGGGTGAACGCTGGTATGCTAATTTGTACAATCACACTATTGGCAGTGATACATATGTTCTTAACATGAAACCATGGATAAATAAGGTCCTGGGTGGCTCTCTAAGACTGTTTACACAGCATGTATATGAAAAGAATTACTATTCCGAGCCCCGGCGGACCACTCTCTTTGTGGTAGCTTATATGCCCCATGGCGCCACTCTCGCCCAGATGAACAATATGTTCCGTGACCTGGAGAATTTTATGGCACGGTTCGAAGAGGTTGAGCAATACCAGTCGCACATATATGGCAGCGACCGTGCGAGGATGATTATTTATTTCCGTAAAGAATTCGAAAACGGATACTTTCCTTACCAATTGAAATCAATGCTTGAACAGAAAGCAGTGATGACGGGAGGAGCTGATTTCCAGGTATATGGGGTAGGACGGGGATTCAGTAATATAATGCACGAAGGATATACGAATTCGAGCATCATTTTGCACGGGTACAACTATGATGAGCTGATGGGGTATGCCGGAATTTTAAAAGGAAAAATTCTTGAGCAGCCACGAGTGAAAGAGGTATTAATAAGAAGTCAAAATACATGGTATATTCAAAGGACTGAGACAATTCGTTTTATGGATATCAATTCCGAAAAGTTTTCAGGCGGTCCACCCAACCTGCGGTTGCTTTACCAAAGCTTATCGGAGCTGTCAGCCGCCCCGGTTCGCGTAACATCAGTACCGCGGGGAGAAGATATAGTACCGGTTATCCTGCGTTCGGAAGCTTCCCGTACCGACGACCGCTGGCTCCTGTACCATTCTCCGGTTATAGCTGATACAGCCGGTTTTACAAAACTGGAACATGTTTCTACTGTCCGTACTGAAAAAGGAGAGGACCTTATTGCCAAGGAAGACCAGCAGTATATTGTTGCACTGGCGTATGATTTTATCGGTCCCGGAAAATTAGCACGTTTGGTAGAAGATGAAATGGTGGACGAAGCCAACCTTATACTTCCCCTGGGTTACCAGGCATCTCATCGTGAGTGGGGTTACTGGGGGTGGAAAAATGAGAGCAAACCATATTGGCTTATCCTGCTTATAATCGGGATCATCTACGTGGTTTGTGCTATTTTGCTCGAATCAACAGTGCAACCGCTGGTAGTAATATCGCTTATCCCTCTCTCTTTTATAGGTGTGTTTCTTACTTTTTATATTTTCGATTTTAACTTTGATCAGGGTGGATACGCCTCTTTTTTATTGCTGAGCGGATTAGTTGTTAATTCATCATTATATATTATCAATGAGTTGAATAACCTACAAAAAGCCAGACCGGCAGTGCCACGGGTGCACCTGTATATAACAGCTTTTCAGAGAAAGATCGTACCTATTTTCCTGACAGTTGTTTCTACGGTACTTGGGCTTGTGCCATTCCTGCTGGGCGGGCAGGGTGAGATATTTTGGTTTGCCCTGGCTGTCGGAACAATCGGGGGCTTGTTATTGTCTATACCGGGGTTGTTTATATATCTGCCTTTGTTTTTGAGGGGAATGGGGAAGAGAGAAGATGAGAAGAGGTGAGGGGGCGATGGGGCGACAAGGCGACTGGACGATAGGGCGAATAGACCAATAAACTAATTAACGAATTAACCAATTAACGAATTAACTAATTACCAAATAACTAGAAACCAGAAACAAAAAATACTATGGTAAAATTCCTTATACATCGTCCTGTTGCCGTGATCATGTCGTTCATAGCACTGGTTTTGCTGGGTATAGCCGCTTCAACCAGGTTGCCGGTTGCTCTTATGCCGGATATCCAGGTGCCTGTGATCACCGTTCAGGCAGAGCGTAAAAATACCTCGGCACGTGAGCTGGAAAGCACAGTTGTTACTCCGCTTCGCCGGCAACTGTTGCAGGTTAGTCACCTGGATGATATCAACAGTGTCACCCGGAATAACCAGGCTGTTTTGAAGTTAAAGCTTGATTACGGAACCGATGTGAATTACGCGTTCATCGAGGTAAACGAAAAGATTGATATGGCAATGGCGGGTTTACCCAGGGATGTTCCCCGCCCCAGGGTAATAAAAGCCAGCGTTACAGATATACCGGTGTTTTACCTGAATATCTTCAGGAAGGATCAGGGCAGGGGGACTTTACCGGGGGATTATTTCCTGGAGCTTAGCGAATTTGCTGATGCTGTGATACGAAAACGTATTGAACAACTGCCCGAGGTGGCTATGGCTGATGTAACGGGATTGGCTTATCCCGAGTTGTATATTCGCCCTGATAAGGGGAAAATGGCTGCTTTGAATGTTACCGGGGATGATATCCACGACGCTTTAAAACAACAGAATCTTCCGCCTGGAAATTTACTGGTACGTGAAGGTCATTACCTTTACAAAATGCGCTTTTCATCCATGATCAGTACACCGGACGATGTAGCCAATATATATCTTAAAGCCGGCAACAGGATTTTAAAGTTGAAAGAAGTGGCTGAAGTCGGGATACAGCCACAGGACAGACATGGTATGTTCCTGTCTGACCGGCGACCGGCTGTGAGTCTTGCCATTATACAGCAAACCGATGCCCGTATGGCTGACCTGAAAGATGAAATATCCGGGTTAATGAAACACTTCAGGGAAGATTATCCGCAGATCGGTATGGAATTGGTACGCGATCAATCGGCAATACTGGATTACTCTATATCCAACCTGAAAAAAAGCCTTTTACTGGGAGCTGTCCTGGCATTTCTGGTTATGTTCCTTTTCTTAAAAGATGGCAGATCACCATGGTTAGTGGGCCTCAGTATCCCGGTGGCATTGATCATAAGTCTTCTGGTTTTTCATCTGGCAGGATTATCCATCAATATTATTTCACTTTCCGGTTTGATACTCGGGGTGGGGCTGATGTTAGATAACTCAATAATCGTGATAGACAATATTACCCAGTTCCGGGACAGGGGAACCCCGGTTGATGAGGCATGTGTGCTGGGAACCAATGAAGTCATCAGACCATTGATCTCTTCAGCACTTACAACATGTGCCGTATTTGTTCCATTGATTTTCCTGAGTGGTTTAGCCGGTGCTCTTTTCTTCGATCAGGCAGTGGCTGTTTCAACAGGGCTGTTTGTTTCACTTGGTGTGTCCATTACTCTGCTTCCTGCTTTGTATTTTGTTCTGTTCAGGAATAAAAAACCGGATAAAAATTATGATTCTGTCTCTCCCACACACCTGGAGACTTTTTATGAATCGGGATTGGAATTGGTATTTCACCACAGAGGTCGCTTATTGCTTACCGCCGGGGTTCTTATATTGCTGGCAGGTTATTTATTCATCCGGATACCGAAAGATACTATGCCTCAACTTCCACAGAACGATCTTATTACTTCTATTGACTGGAATGAAAATATTACCCTGGAGGAGAACCTGGAAAGGGTTGGTCAATTAACAGGAAACCTTACGGAACAAACGGAATTTACAAATAGCTACCTTGGCGAACAGCAGTTTATTCTGCAACGGAAAGAAGAGAAAGATCAGGCGGAAGCGGAAATCTATTGGAAAACTACAGGAGGTAATGCTTTGGTTACCCTCAAACAACAAATTGCAGAATACTTAACGGATAAATACCCGATTGCCCGGTATGAATTCCATGCACCGGGAACAGTATTTGAACAATTATTTTCAACCGATGAACCACTGGTAACAGCCAGGGTTACAATGTTTGGTAAGAATGAGGCTCCTGAATACCATATTATGAAACGGTTGATTAACACTTTAGAGTCACAGTTGGAAACAGGCAGAATACGTCCGCTTCCCATACAGGAATACCATGTTATCCAGGTGCTTCCTGAACGGATGTTATTATACGGGGTTTCATATACAACCCTGGTTAACAGTTTGCAAACAGCATTCCACGAGCGGGAGGTGGACATTGTACGGTCAGGGAACCGCTTTATACCAATTGTTATTCAGGGCAGGCAGAATAATATTGATGAGGTGCTGAACTCAACACGGCTTCCGAACGCACAGGGAGAACATATACCGGTATCAGCGCTGGTTAAAATATACCGGGAGCAGGATTATAAACAGCTTTACGCGGGGAAGCAGGGTGAATTTGTTCCGCTTCAGATGGATTTTGAACCGGGAAATGCCAACTCAGTGGTATCACTGTTGCGTGAAACGATCGATAAAAATTCCGGCCTGGATGTTTTATTCACAGGACGTTTGTTCAGTTCAAAAAAGCTTATACGCGAGATGATACTTGTGCTTTCATTATCATTATTGCTGTTATACTTCATTCTTGCCGCGCAGTTCGAATCGCTCACTCAGCCTTTTATTGTATTGCTTGAAATACCAATTGATATTGCCGGATGTTTGTTAATGCTTCTTTTGTTCGGGGCTACAATAAATATCATGTCACTTATCGGGATGATAGTAATGACGGGGATCATCATTAACGACTCCATACTGAAGGTAGATACTATAAATCATTTACGTCCTGAGCTGCCTTTATATGAAGCTATTCGTGTAGGTGGAATTCGCCGGCTAAAGCCCATTTTAATGACCACTATAACCACCATCCTGGCGCTAATGCCCTTCCTGTTTGGCTCGGGTCTGGGTGTTGCCCTTCAGCGCCCCCTGGCTCTGACTGTTATTGGAGGTCTGGCGCTGGGAACACTGGTAAGTCTCTATTTTATTCCGGTGGCTTATGGCTGGTTATACAGGAAGGGTCGGAAATCGGAGGGATAAGGTTTGGGCAAAAAAAACTTATTAAAATTTCTGTTTACCGTTTATTATTCACTGATTAATATTTCTGCTTTTTAGCTATTCCTATTGTTTTTGGTGAAACAGTTATTATACAATTCTATGTTGCTTTATTTTTTATTTCTGAATTTTGAATATCTGTAAAAGAAAAGTTTGATTAAAAAGTTACGACTTTTTCTATTAATATCTAATATTACTTTTTTACAAATTCTTCGATGGCATTTATAAAATCTTCCTTATCAAATTGGCTATAGGTTAGAGATCCTCTATGGATAATTCTGTTATTCTCATCTACCAGGAAAGTATGATGTCTATTATTATCGTTAAGTTTATTCGCTGAATAAAATGAATTATCACTATCAAAAAACACGGGAAAACGCACCCCCTTCTTATCCAGATAATAACTAAAAACCTGGAATTGCTCACCATAAACAATTGCCCCTAATTCAATATTACTGTTTTCCATTGTTGGGAAAATATTATCCAGTTCTTTCAATTCAGCTGTACAAACTGAACAATCAATATTAATGTATCGTACAACTTTCCATTTGGCACTTATAAAATCATTAAAATATATCGAACTATCATTTATCGCAAAAACAATGTTTTCAGGAAAAATAATTTTATTTTGATTATTTTTACAAGAAAATGAACTATAGATTGTTATTAAAATAACCGCTTTACTAAAAATTAATATTAAACTTCTCATTCTATGCATAAAATAATTTTTAAATTTCTAAAAATGCAATCCTATATTCATTATCCTTAATAATTCTTAAATATAATCGTTGATAAAATGCACTCCAGGTTATATATATTGCAGGATTTTCTATTTCGATAACTTTCCGAAGGATACCATTCCAATCCAATTGCAGTATGTAATTACCATAATTTGATAATTCCGATTCTTTTCTTGTTTTTCCAGAGTATAAAACATATATATATTCATTGGATACAGTCATTCCTACGAATGAAAATCTGGTTTCCTCATTTTGTCCCATAACCCAACCATATTTTGTGGAAGCTACATCTATTATAGGTGGGAAAGGTTTTATTGTTCTATAGGTTTTTACAACAGAACCGTCTTTGTTATATATTTTTATTTGATCTGTATATCTGCATGCAAATACTGCTTTTTTTCTATCTGGTTTAATGGCCAGCCTGCCTTGTAATGATTCCATGAAAATCTGATCGGGTATGTTATCTTCATTTTCAGGGAAGTCTGTAAAAATCTCAAGAAAAGCCCCATTCGTATCGAATTTTGAAATCCACCCTTTTGAAATATCCATTAGATTAACTGCAATAATCTCATTATCTCTAATAAAACCCGGGTATGACAATCGGGAATCAGAAAAAGAAATTTTATTACCTAATATAATAGAATCATTCTTTATAGAATACTGACAAAACTTCCTTAAAACATAATCGTGTATCCAGAATTCTTTACTATTTTTTACAGTTATTGAAAAAGGCGCCAACATTTCTTCTGGTCCCCGTCCAATACTAAAACCACTAAATTCTTTTCTTCTATTTTTAATATCATACATATGTAAGAAGTAATCTTCTTTTGTATCAACATATATTAAATAATTATCAATAATTGTAAGTCTTGACGGTTTAAGAAAAGTGTCATTTAATAAAGTTAAATCAATTGATAATGGTTCGATCTGAAAACAAGAACGGGTTTTATTACATCCGGCAAATATTAATAAAAGAAAAGGAAATATTAATAATTTCATAAAGTTTGGATTTTAATATATAGTAGAAGCCTACTAAAAATTAAAGTAGGCTTCTAAAATTACTTATTTATTGCACTTTTTCACAAGGACCATCGGTCTTATAATACATGTCCCAATGGTCATCACCACCGGCATTGCAAAGGGAATCATCCTCCTTACAACAAGTGCCAGTTTTCCCAGGATCGGCGTTAACTCGATTGCCTGAACTTGGAATTACAAATAGAACTGAAATGAAAATCACAATTACACCTAATATTTTTTTCATAATAATTGATTTTTAAATGTTTAACATTTTATTTTAATATTTTGTTTAAATGTACTATTTTTGTCCCCATGGGAGGGAGCTACCAATGCTGAAGTTTGAATTCAAGCTGCTTTTGTGTTATGTAGTTTTCTCCTTTCATTATATTGGTTTGAGGTTTGAGGTTTGAAGTTCAAACTATATAAATTCCTGATTATTAATCAAAACAATCAGCAAAAACTGCTCTACAGCTTTTCTAACACCGCTAAATCAATAACTAAACTCTGGAAAATCGGTTTTTGTGGTGTTTCTATCTTCACAATAAAAATACGAAAAAATCAAACACGTGTCAAGGGGCTCTGAAACATTGTATTTTTCATAAATTAACGGGGGGGGGGAGGTAAAATGCTATATATCTGCAATATAAGTGAGTAATAAATCGTTTTTCAATACTGAAGATATGTTGAAGAACATATTAAACGGTAAAAAATAATGAATATTACCGGCTTAAGCCCAACTTGATGACAACAATAACCACCATCCTGGCGCTGATACCTTTCCTGTTTGGTACTGGAATGGGAGTAGCCCTGCAGCGCCCCTTGGCTCTGACTGTTATTGGAGGACTGGCACTTGGAACGCTGGTAAGCCTCTATTTACAAATTGCACATGCCAATCCACAAACCAAATTTTGTGAAAAAGTACAAGCAGCATTGAGGTAACAAAATAGATTTATATTAATCATAAGCAAATTATTTTTAATGATATTTTTTTCAATTAGAAGTTTTACTTATATTTGATTGTTTGCAATTCGCGAATTGCGAATTAAAAAATAGGACATATGAAGAAACACAACGGGATGCGTCCCCAGGACATAGTTGTATTATTAAAGATTACCGCCATAAAACATAATGAATGGAAGTATGCTGACCTTGCATACACTTTACAAATAAGTGCTTCAGAGATAACAGAAGCACTTAACCGAAGTAAAATTGCAGGATTGATTGATGCCAAAAAACGAAAAGTTCACATTAATTCATTCAGGGAATTTCTGATTTATGGATTAAAATATGTGTTCCCTGTGGAGCCTGGAGCAATAGTCAGAGGAATACCAACTGCCCATTCTGCATTACCAATTAGTGAACATATTTCCGCAGGAATGGATGTTTATGTTTGGCCATACGCAAAAGGTAATGTTCGAGGTCAGGCAATAGAACCTCTTTATAAAACCATTCCGGCTATTGTTCAGGATGATAATTTATTCTATGAGTTACTTGTTATTATTGACACACTTAGAGTGGGTCGTATTCGGGAAATAAAAATAGCAATTGAAGAACTGGAAAAAAGATTAAGAAATGGCTAGTGCAAATATTAACATGTTGCAAATTGTGGCAAATGGATTAGGTGAACTTAAAGATGTTATGGTCTTTGTTGGAGGAGCAATTGCAGAACTATATGCCAGTGATCCAGCCTCTTCAGATATCAGGCCAACAACAGATATTGATTGTGTCATTGAATTAAGTTCAAGAATGGAATACTCAAAGTTGGAAGAGAAACTTCGTGCAAAAGGATTTGCTAATGATACATCAAAAGGAGCTCCAATTTGCAGGTGGATTTATAGAAACATGAAAGTTGATGTAATGCCAACTGATGAAGAAATTCTTGGTTTTAGTAATCGATGGTATTTGGAAGGTATTGAAAATAAAACAGTGAAAACACTTCCTGATGGAACGGAAGTTTTTGTATTCCCTACCCAATATTATTTAGCGGCAAAATTTGAAGCACATAAAAGCCGCGGAGGAAACGACCTTAGGCAAAGCCATGATTTTGAAGACATTGTTTATATCTTCGATAACTGTCCGGATTTAGTAGATGATATCATAAATTCAAATTATGGCCTTAGAGAGTATTTAAAAAGCGAATGTCAAAATTTATTAGATAATAATGGCTTAACAGAAGGTATTGAAAGTGCTTTACCCTATGGTTCTGGCGATGAAAGAGTAGAGATTATTGAGGATTTGGTACAAAATATTGCTAAAATTGAATAACGTATAATCCCAATAATAAAAAGCGTCATCAGTGCTTTTTGTTCTCCCAACAGTATACCCTGCCACGAACAATTGATGTATAGTGCAATATTGAAATAACAACGCCTACACCAAACAAACGCTCATATTGAAAATGCAAATCAGACCCAATTTTTATATAGCAAATCACTACTGACCTTATAAAAAATCACCATCCTGACGCTGATACCTTTCCTGTTTGGCTCAGGACTGGGTGTTGCCCTTCAGCGCCCTTTGGCTCTGACTGTTATCGGCGGACTGGCACTGGGAACACTGGTAAGTCTCTATTTTATTCCCGTGGCATATAGCTGGCTGTACAGGAAGAGTCGGAAATCGGAGGAATAAGTTTTTAGGGTTTAAAGAACTTATTAAAATAACTTTTTTTGCTAAACTCTGCCAATTCTGCCCTCCCTGCAAGCATACTCTTAGAACAAGACATGTTTTTCAGGAATTAAATAGGGCTTGCTGAGAAAGTAGCCATATTGTTGATAATCAAACGCATATGTTGATAACTTCATGGTTTAAAAGTAGTAAAAATGCAATGGAAATACTATTTTTAGTAAATTAACATTGCACCTATGA
>Ga0307991_1002483_pt1 | contig 12438 bp, 7 predicted proteins | sample EllFjometagen131_FD_203146 | JGI IMG/M metagenome (GOLD analysis project Ga0307991, IMG submission 203146) | Marine microbial communities from Ellis Fjord, Antarctic Ocean - #131 | ecosystem: Environmental > Aquatic > Marine > Unclassified | place: Southern Ocean | collected 2014-10-08 | reverse complement strand
AAGCACTAGAAAATCAAAAAAACAATGAAAAATAGTAAGAAACCATAAAATTTAGATTGAAAAAATAAAAATAGAAAGAAACAGGTGATTATGCAACGGTCTTGTTTTGAGTTAAACAGTTGAAATATAGTATTTGCGGACTTTCCATACTATCTCATTATTTTCTTTTATTTATCTGCCAATTTTGTTAGGTAACCAAGAACGAGATTGAGTAACAAAAGAAAATCCTGTTTGTTGAGCAGCCTTTACACGCTCGTGGCAATAGGCATTTTCAGATCCATTAATATCAAATCTATTTGTGGATTATCCTTCACGCTTATAACGTGATCCATGTTATCATAGGCAGAAAAACAGTAGCCTTTGTTAATCTAAGAAGGATTAAAAAACTCATGACCAGACAAACCGTCTTCTACTATCAGAATGTTTTTATTGGTTAAATCGGGAATTAATTGAGCTGCATTTTCTATTTCCTCTATATTACATATTTATTTAAATGGAAAAAGCAAAATAAAACTCAGATCCCTTTCTTTCCTCAGACTCAACCCAAATTCTACCACCTAATAGTTCAGTGAAAGATTTAGCAATAAATAATCCAATTCCTAATCCATCATAGAGGCGTGTATGCGAATCGTCACCCATTCTGAAGCGGTCAAATATGAAACTTAAGTGACTTTCGGGAATGCCAATTCCGGAATCTTTAACAAAAAAACGCCATTCTTTTACGTTTTGTGTTTCTATAAATTCAGCGCCAAAAATAATGGAGCCAGTATGTGTAAATTTAAGGGCATTATTAAGCAGACGCGTTAAAATTTGTATAATCCTATTTTGGTCCGAATAAAGGTGTCCATTTTTGTTTTGTGAGAACGGAACCATCTTAATTTCCACATTCGGTTTTCCTATATCCTTGCTATGGAGTAAAATTTCGGCATAAACCTGCGACAGCATTTCGTTTATTGAAAAAGATTTTAAAATTGGTTTTTCTTCATTACTATCCAATAAACTTAAAACAAAAATATCATCAACAATATTCAGAAGATTTTGACCAGCAGTATTAATTTTTTGGGCAAAATCAACCACTTCAGCTGATTCCATATCCTTATCACATAAGCTTGAAAAACCAATTACTGCATTTAAAGGAGTGCGCAGCTCATGACTCATACTGGCTAAAAAAGAAGATTTCAATCGATCGGATTCTTTCGCTTTTTTCAATGCTTCTTTCAGCTTAGCTTCTTCTTGCAAACGCTCAATGGGAAAACTAATTTGGTGAGCAATAATTTCCAATGTAATTAAATCTTGTTGTGTATAGGCAGTTTCACTATCATAATCCTGAACTGCTAATACACCAATAGACTTGCCTTCAACTTTTATAGGTACACCAAGCCAAACAGCAGCAGGTACTCCAACATGCTCTATTTCACCAGCGTCTATCAATTTTCTTTGCACACCAGGTTTTGCTAGCAAAGACTTTTGATTTCTAATAATCCATCCTGTAAATGTTTTCCCAAGTGGAAAATCCAGGACTATAGACTCTTTACCACTGTTAAAAGCGAGATTTATAAGCTCCGTTTCCTCATTATAAAGTGCCACAGACATATTTGTAGTGTCCAACAAAGTTCCCAACTCCTTTTGGACAAAGACAAACAATTCTTTTAAATAGTGCGTCTGATCTGCTTTATTGCTAATATTTAAAATAATTTTTTTGACTTTTTCTGCTCTTTTCCGCTCGCTTACATCTCTTTGGATTGATAAAAAACCTTTCAATTCACCCTTCTCATCCACTACGGGGTTAGTTATCGCTTCAACATCAACTAATCGTGCGTTTTTACATTTGTTTAGGTAGTCAAACTTAATACTTTGCTTATTAAGCAAAGGAGCAAAAAGCTCTTTATGTTTATTTTGATCTACATCCCCACTATCTAAAATAGTTGGTGCCATTTTTCCAACAACTTCATCGCTTGTATAGCCGTACAATTTCGTAAATTGTGGATTTACATAAGTGAAAATGTTTTGAATATTGGTCATGAAAATCACGTCATTCGACGACTCAACCGCTATATTCAATAAACCAAGTGACTCGATAGCCTTTTTGTATTCTGTAATGTCTTTATTAATTCCTCTTCTACCTAGGAATTCGCCTTTGTCCGTAAAAATTGGGCGACATTTATGCAAAACCCACCGCTCGGTTCCGTCGGGTCTTACAATTCTATATTCAAATTCATGCTCCCCTGTTTTTTGCTGCTCCTCTTTATAATGATCGGCAACTCTCTTCCTGCATTCGGGATGTGCGATCTCAATAATTAGTTTGGCATTTTTAGTAAATTCTTCTGCTGTATGCCCACTTATTGCCAAACATGAAGGTGAAACATAATTGTAATCTCCATGTTCATTTTTCCAGTATTCCCAGGCATAATTATAATCGGCCAGGAGGCGATATTTTAATTCACTCTCTTTTAATCTTTCCTCTTTTTGCTTTTTTTGTGTAACATCTGAATATATGCTTACAATTTGTCCGGAAGAGATTTTATAAATATAATTCTCGCGCCAACCTTGTGCGCCTTCACCTGAATAAAAAGTAACCGGGTGCGTAATTGGTTTGCCTGTTTTGTAAACTTCTTTGAAAGCGTCTATTACTCCTATTTCCTTTACTCCCGGAAAAACTTCGAGTACATTTTTGCCAATAATATTTTCTTTTTTTACGTTTTCCAAACGTTCGGCAGCCGTATTAAATTCGGCAAAAATAAAATCCTCGCCATTGTTTTTTACATCATAAATAGCAATTCCATTATGCTGTAAATCAACAATTTTCTTATATTTTGAAAAAGATGCTGATAATTGTTTGCTTAGCTTTTCTTCTGTGTCTTTGATGCGAAACATCACTTTTATTAAAGCCGCCAATTCATTGTAATCGCAGGGTTTTGATACAAAAGCATCTGCTCCACTATTTAGCGCCTTTATTCTGCTTTTAGTGTCTTTTTTAATTCCGGAAATTAAAATAACAGGAATGTGCTTTGTTTTTTCAGTAGTTTTTAAATTTTCAAGCACCTGAAATCCATCCAATTCGGGTAGTACAATATCTAATAAAATACAATCTAGATTTGTTTTTTTGGATAAAGCAATTCCTTCTTTTGCTGATGCTGTAGTAATGCATTTACAATCAGGCAATAGAGATTCAATGGCTGCTTTAGCTCCCGTTCTATTTATTCTATCATCATCAATAACTAATACCTGACGCATAACAAATTATTTGCGGTTAAGTAAGCTTGCTGTATATTAAGTTGGTTAACAATTGGTTTGCATGCAAAAATAATGCATAAAACCATAAACACATTGTAGGAAAAGCCTGAATTATTTGTAGGGTTATTCCTGCATATTTAGTAATATGATGACTTCAAGTCATCGCATTACATATCCAAGTCATCGTATTACTTCTTCAAAAGCACTAATTAATCAGATTTTGCTTCAGTGCAAAGCGAATAATTTCGCCTTTCGATTTCAGATCGAGTTTTTTTATTATACGAGTCTGATAGGTGGAGATGGTTTTTGGACTTAAGGAGAGTTTTTTGGCAATGTCTTTTTGAGAAAAACCTTCCACTATTAAAATCAAGGTTTCCAACTCTCGATTGGAGAGTTTTTCGTGTGCAGTTTTCTCATCAGAATGAATTCTATTTTTGGCAAGTTTTAAAGCCAGCTCAGGACTAATATATGTTTCGCCATTGGCAAGCAAACGAATAACTTCAACCAGTTTTTGAGGAATACTCCCTTTGGATAAATAAGCAGCTGCTCCAGATTTTAATGCTCGTTCAGCATATTGTTCTTCCGGAAAAATACTCAAAACCAAGACAGGAAGATTTGGTCGAATAGTCTTCAGTTCGCTTAAAACATTTAAGCCATCGCGATCGGGCAGCGAAATATCGAGCAGAACAACATCGTACTCATTTTGCATTACCTTGGTAATTAATTCGTTACCTTTTTCAGCTTCGCTGGCTACTAAAATATCTTTGTGTTCGAAAAGAATTTGCTTTATTCCTTCACGGACTATCGGATGATCATCGGTAATAATAATTCTAATCATGCTTTGATTTTATCTATGGGCAAAGTTATTAAAACTTGTGTTCCCTGTTTGGGTTTGCTTAAAAATTCAATAGAACCCCCACAAAATTTTGCACGTTCACGCATTCCATAAATTCCAAAAGATTGGGGATTGTAAAGTTTCCTAGGGGAAATACCACAGCCATTATCGTGGATACTTATTTGTAACATCTTGTTTTGCTGTTTTAAGTGAAAATTCACCCTATTCGCCTTAGCATGACGAAGCACATTGGTAATGCTTTCCTGAACCATTCTGTATATATGGCTTGCACATACAACGCTATAATCTAAATCCAATTTCTCAAATGTTGATTTAACAGTTAATAGAGTCTTTGTACCTGTGTCTTCAAGAAACCATTTTAATGCTGCATCTAAACCCAAATTATCGAGCACGCTTGGACGTAAATGACTTGAAATGGAAGATAAAGAGGCTAAGCAATCTTTTAACAAAACTTTCATCTGTTCAGTTTTCGATAGATGTTCTGCTGGATCTAGAATTTTGTTTTTAGAATATATGGCTAAAAGCATATTTAAAGCAGTTAATTTTTGCTCTAAATCATCATGCAAATTCAATGCAATACTGCAACGTTCTTTTTCAATCTCGTCTTGCAAGTTTAAGCTAAGTTTTTGCAGGCTTTTGTTCGTTTTTAGTAATTCTTCCTCCGACTGTTTACGTTCTGTAATATCCATCACCATTCCAAACAAAACTTTTTGATTATTTGAAAGTTCTGCTTGTGCATTTACCCATCGAACTTCACCATTAGGGCGTATAATTCGATGGTCGACATTGTATTTTCTTTCACCACGTACCGCTGCCTTCAAACCGTTTTCAACTTCAATCCTATCATCGGTGTGGACAATTTTTTGCACTATTTTTAAAATACCGACTTTATCTGTATCTGGAATTCCATATATTTTACAAACCTCATCAGATAAAGTCACTATGTTTGTTTTTATTTCCCAGTCCAAAAAACCTAGATGCGCCATTTCTTGCGCTTTTAACAGACGTTTATTTAAATCGTTTTTTGCAAGGTCACTTAAGTGCTTTTCTGTGATATCTCGTGCGCTACCTATAATACCAATTGGATTTCCATTTTCGTCTTTTATTGATTTATTCCACCAAGCCAATAATCGTTTTTGACCATCTCTACGTCTTTGCCAGCTTTTTACAAAAATCAATTCTTCCGACCCTTTAAAAAGAGGTTTTACTTTATCCAATGTTTGCTGAATACCTTCAAAATAAAAGTCGACTTTTTTTCCAATTACATCTGATCCGAAAAAATCGTATCCTGACTGATTTCCCCATTTATAAACCGCTTTATTATCTATTTCCATCAGAATATCAGGCACGGCAACCAAAATTGTATTTGTTCGGTTAGACAGTTCTATTAAGTCCTTTTCTATTTCTTTACGTTTTGTAATGTCTCGAACAGACCCTAAAATATAATTTTTACCTTTTATTTTAACCAAATGAGCACTTGTTTCAACATAAATCTCGCTACCATCTTTTCTAATTAGAACTAGCTCTTCAGATCCAGTTTGTTTTTTTCTTATGACTTCTTGAATTTGCTTTAGTGCAATTGGAACTTGATTGAGATGAATCAGGCCAAATTTTAAAAAGCTTTTGCCAATAAGTTCTTCTTTTTTATATCCAGTTAGTTTTTCGGCCGTACTGTTTCCATCAATAAATATGCCCTTTAAATCTGCTAGAAACATGCTGTCGGGCGAATGTTCAAAAAGAATATTTGAATAGGCGAGTTGATCACTAAGAGCGTTTTCTGTCAACTTGAAATCGGTTATATCAGTCACTAATCCATAAAAAAAAGCTGTCTCTTCTTTCGTATTTTTGATTTTATTTGATGTAGCCCGTAAATAACGAACCTCACCGCTTGGACGAATTATTCGGTAAGAAATATTTGCAGTTAAATTATCTTTAATCGATTTCTCAAAAGACTCCTTGACTCTTTTCTTATCATTAGGATGAATAAAACTCAAAAAGCTTTCATATGTTCCAGCAAAAGCATCTTTTGAAATTCCAAAAATTCGAAACACCTCATCAGACCAGGTAATTTCATTGTTTTTTAAATCTGTTTTCCAGCCACCTATATGTGCAATTTCCTGGCTTTTATTTAAAAGTGCGGTTTCTTCAAAAAGCCTTTGCTCTGTTAATTTACGTGAAGTAATATCTCGAAATCCCCCCTGTAGGCTTTTAATTTTTCCGTCCTCAATAATCCCAGACACATTTCCCTCAACGTAAATCTCTCGAGCATTTTTGGAAATAAACACTGTTTGAAAATTACAAATAGCTTTACCGGATAAAGCAATTTTCATCATTTCCAAAAAGGAAGGAACCTGATCTTTTCGAATAATTTGTATAACTTTTAACACCAGAGCTTCTTCTTCCGAATATTCTAGGGTTTCCGCCCATGTTTTATTGGCAAAAAGAATTTGGCCTGTAGGATTCGTTTTATAAATTAAGCAGCTTGAGCTCTGTACAATTTCTTTGTATTCTTTTAGCTCTTTTTGTAAATCTTCTCTTTTCATAATCGGCCCCTATTGTAGTATTCAAAAAAACGAAAATAGTGATTTTCATTGATTAATTGTTGGGGCTGTTCAAAATGAAGGTGTTTGTGCTGCATAAGGAGCCTTTCATTTCAAGCGCACTCCCCTCATACCGATCCGTCAGTTGACGGAGAGGTATCTCCATAATATGCTTGTAAAGATTTCTCCACTGCTACGCTCCGTTGAAATTACAAGGTGCTGTGTTTCATCGAGATGACGAATCAACAGATTAATTAAAAAAAGCCCTTGAACTTTTGTGTTCAAGGGCTTCTTAATTTTAAAAAGGAGTAGACTTAATGTCCACCTTTTTGTTTTGGCATCTTTATTTTATCGCCATGATCTTTAACAATCATACGCAAAAATTCTTTGCTATAACCAGGTTGCTTTACTTTTGGATTTTGTTTCCCCTGAACAGCAGTTTTAATATTACCATCCATATATTTCATAAATAAATATTGGTAGAACTCTTTCCAGTTGTGTGTCAACTTATCTGCTTCGCCACAAGAATAATTAGTTAGATAAGCAACTGCTGTTTTAGGGTCTTTTTCTAAAAGAGCTAGCGCTACTTTATCTACTCCATCTGTTGCAGCAACAAAACTATCTTCGTAGGCTTTTTGCTTTTCAGCAATTTCAGGATGAATGGAATTGTAACGTGTGTAGGCAAAATTTGTTACTTGGTTAAATACCCAGAAAGCAGCATCATCGCTCCAAACCATCATTTTTCCATTTCCTCTTTCAAAAGTACGAGGCGCTTTGGTAATGCTTGAATACATTGGGGCGTAAACGGTACTGGCGGCATCGTCCATTCCAATCCAAAAGATCCCGCCAATTTCGTTTGGTAACCAAGACCGCGATTGAGTAACAAAAGAAAATCCTGTTTGTTGAGTAGCTGTTACACGCTCGTGACAATACATTTGTCCGTCAACTTCCCAAGTCATTCCTCTCCAACGATAAGGCGCAGCATAAGGACCGGCACCAGCATCTTTGCTCATATCTAATTCAGTTCCTTCGAGGTGATTACGCATAAAATGCATCATATCCTGAACACTTACCTTGCGATTTGGCTTTACCCACAAAGGCATGCGGTTGGTAGCATATTTATCTACGTTTTTATCGCCATTGGCTAATTTATCGCCATGCTCTATATTTCCTTTGGCATATTCCCAATAGTCGCTCATATTATCGGTAACCTGATCGAACATTGACCAAACACGAATTTCGCAAAAACGAGCGCCGCCAAAATCAACGGGAGCATAAGTTTCAGAAAAACTGAAGTTTTTATTTTTTCCAGAATACCATTCCATTTTACGTGCAAAATCGATGATGTCAGCAGCGTAAACTGTGGTAATAGAAGGATTGAAAATTTTATCCAAATCGTCAGAACTAATGGACGTTTTGCCGTTTGCTTTTGGGAAAGTTTCAATACGTGCATGATTTGCATGTCCGCTTACATAGCCATCAGGAATCATACGAGCTACCCAAATGGCACCTTTTTCAACGGTTCCTTTGCTAATCAATTCCATAATCCAAACTTCGTTGGCATCAGAAATTGAAAAAGACTCCCCAGAACTATAGTAACCATATTCTGCCATCAATTCAGCAATCACTTTAATGGCTTCGCGAGCGGATTTAGAACGCTGCAAAGCAATGAAAATCAAGCTACCATAATCCATAATGGCATTGGGATCGCGCAATTCGCTACGACCACCATATGTAGTTTCGCCAATGGCCACTTGATATTCATTCATGTTTCCTACAACATTATAGGTTTCTTTGGCTTGTTTAATGGCTCCTAAATATTTTCCGGTATCCCATTCGTAAACATCCAACATAGCATCGTCTGCCCATATTGCTGCAGGCCAATGATAAAGCTCTCCGAATAATACATGAGAATCTGCTGCATAAGAAATCATTGTAGAACCATCAGTTGATGCACCTTTTGTAATTAAATAGTTGGTACAAGCGTTGGTTTGGTTAATTGTGGCTATTGACAACAAAAATGCTGCTGCAAGCACGAATAAATTTTTCTTCATATTCTATTGTGTTTTAAGATTATTTCTATTATTGGATACAAAAATAATGGAATTGTGCAAACCGACAAGAAGAAATAGTTAATGAGTTGATTTGATAACAGGTTATTGTGCTAATTTGATAATGAGTTGATGTGCCATTTGATAATGATCTAATTTCAAATAATACTAAACCTGTTTAGGATGCTCCTTTAGATTGATCCTTTCCAAATCCCCTTAATGTCTAAGAGTAAAATTAGCTGTTCCTTGTGGTGATACATTGCACTTAACCAACGGGTTAACCCGTTGGTTAAAGTACGCGGTTTTGTTTTGATTTAATAATACACGTTTGAATTTATTTCTATAATGGGCTTATATTGAGTAAGATAGTCCATCTGAACTTCAAGTCTTTTTACGAATGAATCCTTATAAACGATTCTCATATTTATCATTTATTTGATCTAATCTTTTATTAAAACACTCTTTTTCAGATTATTGATGTGGCTAAAACCATTTTAGATCATTTCATTTTCAACCGTCAGATAAATCTGACGGTAATAAATAGTTGAATGCATTATAATTATTCCTGCTCAATTCCCGTTTGCTTCAGCAAACGGATAAACGTGAATATAGTATTCGGCTTTAGCCGCATAATACTAGTTATACTTTAGACCCACAAACAAATCTCGTAATGCATTCAAATACGCCTGTTTATAATCCTCTCTGGATTGTAATTGCGGATTTAAGGATCTAAATGAATTGATCACTAACAGCATTTGCCCTTTCATATCAACGTGTTTTTCAAATAATTTTCGACCTTTGCGCTTAGATAAAAAGAGATCAAAATAAGAAATGACAAAGAAAAAACTCTCAACAAGTAATACAGAAAACTTAAAAACCAGAATCAAACGAAAGCTATTGAATCTTTTCCCTCCTTATTGGGGAACAGGCGCACGTGCTGTATTTCTTTCAAGCGATTTTAAAGAAGTCCAGATACGATTGCCTCTTTTTTGGCGCACACGCAATTATGTGGGCACTATTTTTGGCGGAAGTATTTATGCTTCTGCTGATCCTATTTTTATGCTTCAGTTGATTGAATTATTGGGCAAAAATTATGTAGTATGGGATAAATCTGCTTCTATTCGTTTTTTAAGACCTGGAAATAAAACGTTGTTTGCGCGTTTTTTAGTTTCTGATGAGCAATTAAATCGAATTAAAAGAGACGTGGCTGATAAACAAGAAATTGACTTGACGCGGGAAGTCGATTTTTCCGATATGGAGGGAACTGTTTATGCCAAAGTGAGCAAGGTTTTATACATTGCTGACAAAGAATTTTATAAAGCAAAAAAGATCAATCGAAAGAAAGGAAAAATTGAATAAAAAGTATAGATTTGGAAATTAATGAATCGATGGATTTTTATTGTAATTTTATATGCGACTAAACAGAGAGTATGATAAAAAAGGAAAGCCTTGCTGTAAAAGCTGATTTTCTTCATTTTTTGAGTGAAAAAGAGATGATTTATATTCCGAAAGGAATAATTTGGGTTGAAAATGGAAAAGTGAAGATGATGGGTGCCGAAGAAAATATAGCCCCCTTTCTGCCAAAAAATATTATTTTAAAAGATTATTCGGGCAAACTTATACTTCCCGGTTTTGTTGATGGACATGTGCATTCGGTTCAAACACAAGCAATTGCCTCTTATAGCCAACAATTACTCGAATGGCTCGAAAAGTATACTTTTCCGCTCGAAGAAAAATTTGAAGATAATGTTTTTGCACAAAAATCCATTCGTTTTTTTCTTAAACAGCTACTAAAAAATGGCACCACAAGCGCCGCCATTTTTCCTAGCAAACATGTTGAAGCCACTTCCATTTTATTTGAAGAGGCCCTAGCGTTGAATATGCGAATTTTAGGCGGGAAAACAGCAATGGACAGAAATGCACCAGCATCTCTTTGCGATAAAACAGCAAATACTTATGTGGAAAACAATCTGTTGATTGAAAAATATCACCACAAAGGCCGCATAAACTATGCACTCACACCTCGTTTTGCTATTACCAGCTCTGAAATGCAGCTGGAAGCTCTTGCCAATTTGAAAAAAGCACATTCCAATTTGCCAGTTCAAACGCATATATCTGAAAATAAAGAAGAAATAGAATTGGTCAAAAAATTATTCCCCAAGGCCAAAAACTATCTGGATGTTTACGATACGTACGGATTTTTGGGAAAAGGAAGTTTGATGGCTCATGCCATTCATCTGGAAGAAGAGGAATGGAGACGTTTTTCCGAAACCCAAACATCTATAATTCATTGCCCGACGTCCAATTTATTTTTAGGTTCCGGATTATTCAATATGCAAAAATGCCGCGAGTATAATATTCCACTTGCTTTAGGAAGTGATGTTGGAGGAGGAACCAGTTTTTCCATGTTGAAAACTGCAGCCGAAGCCTATAAAATCGCTTCGTTGCAAGGCATTGAATTTACAGCTCGCGATGCTTTCTATTTATTGACTTTAGGTGGAGCAAAAGCTATAGATCAGGATCGTTTTATTGGGAATTTTGAAATTGGAAAAGAAGCTGATTTCGTGGTGATAGAACTTGGTGCAACCGAACTTATGCAGGAACGGATTAAAAACACACAAAACATCGACGAAATATTGTTCGTTTTAATGATGCTTGGAGACGAACGTAATGTTCAATCCATATATTTACAAGGTGAGGAAGTGAACATCTAAGCCGAATGAAAAGCCTCACCAATCAAAATGTGAAACTTAAATACATTCTTTTAAATACATTTTCTTATTTTTACACAAAACCCTTATAAAATAAATAGTATGAGAAAATTTGTTATTGTTCTTGTTGTAATTTTGTTTTCATTAAATGCTTTTAGTCAGGCAGATACAACTTACTGGAAAACAGCAGGCGATTTTTCAATTCAGTTTAACCAGGTGAGCTTTAGCAATTGGGCTACAGGTGGAGATAATTCCCTAGCTGGTGTAATTGGTTTAAAATACGATTTTAGTTTTGCCAAAGAAAAATCGAGCTGGGACAATAAATTAGTTCTTGCCTATGGTCTGCAAAGTTTGGCCGGCGACACAAGAAAAACTGAAGATAAGATTGATTTTGCAAGTAAATATGGGTATAAAATTAGCAAGGAAGCCTTCTTTGCAACTATGTTTACACTAAAATCGCAGTTTGCTAATGGATACAAATATCCGGACAGAGATAATTATATTTCGACATTTAATAGCCCGCTTTACATAGGAATAGGTGTCGGTATAGACTATAAGCCAAACGCCAATCTTTCTTTCTATTTATCACCTGTAACAACCCTGTTTGTAGTCATTACCGATGATTATTTATCAGACATTGGTGTTTTTGGAAATGAGCCCGGAGAAAAAATCCGCACTCAATTTGGAGCTTCATTTAAAATGCAATACAAGAAAGAGATTGCTAAAAACATGAATCTGGATACTAAATTTGAAGCCTTTTCTAATTACTTGAACAATCCCCAAACCAGTATTGTTAAAAACATCATTTATTCGTGGGATATGATTTTGGACATGAAAGTAAATGCATTGATTTCGGCAAAATTAACTACAGGTTTAATCTATGATCCTAATATAATTATTGCTGGCGCTGATGGCCCTAAAGTTCAATTAAAGGAAATGTTTGGCGCAGGATTGTCAGTTAAATTCTAAGGCTGTCTAATCCTTCTTTTTAAACCCGAATCTTTCAAAAGATTCGGGTTTTTTGTTCCAAACAATATGTATTTTTT
>Ga0307991_1002481_pt1 | contig 12441 bp, 10 predicted proteins | sample EllFjometagen131_FD_203146 | JGI IMG/M metagenome (GOLD analysis project Ga0307991, IMG submission 203146) | Marine microbial communities from Ellis Fjord, Antarctic Ocean - #131 | ecosystem: Environmental > Aquatic > Marine > Unclassified | place: Southern Ocean | collected 2014-10-08 | reverse complement strand
AGCGAATAAAGGTTAATATCGATTATCAATCAAAATATTTTGAAAATCATTTTGAAGTACTATTGGTATAATTTCATTTATAATTATTCCTAAAAACCCTCATCTGCGGCTTTAGCTTAACAAGCTTATATAAAAAGTACAAGGGTAAAAATCAGTATGCTCCTTGCTGTTTTTTGTCTTTACTGTAGCAATATGAATTATAATTGCTCCAGTTCCCTTCAAGAGTAACCCGTCAATTTTCTTGCGTCCAACACGTAAAGAAGATTTGCCTTCGTATGCTTAATTCAAAATCTGCTTTTCATATCTAATAGTAATACTAAAAATAGCGATATCACGTTAATTTTAGGAATGCGTACACCATAAAACTAAAAACCATGAATGTCCAAAACAACGGAATGATGCAAAGGGGAAATTACGAACCAAGTCAATTTACGAAAGTATTATGGTGGTTTTCGACTGTCATTCCGGAAACTATTAACGACTGCACTACAGATCGTCACAGAGCAAAAATAATAGGGGCTGGTGTAATTTTTACTTGGGTTTATGCCACATTAGCCTGGATCTATTTTTGGTCGATGAATATAAGTAATCCATTGATTTTTATTCCTTTAGGACTCCTTATTGGTTATGGCATCCTCACGATCGACCGCATGCTAATTGCTTCTATAAGCAAACATAAGAAGAACGTTGTAGCTATTTTGTTTCGTGTTTTATTAGCCTTGTTATTAGGAGCCTTTATTGCTCAACCTATTATTTTGTGGATGTTTGAAAAAGATATAGATTCGGAAGTTTCTATCATTCAGGATAAAAAAACAAGTGAAAAAAGATTAGAACTTGAAAATTTATATACGACCGAAAAGACCGAATTATTTGCAAAAAGAGATGCTATTTTAATAGAAAAAGCAGCGAAGCACGAAGCACTCGAAAATGCAGAAAAAACTTTTTTAGAAGAGATTGATGGAACAGGAGGATCAAAAAAATATGGCATTGCAGGAATCGCAGCAGAAAAGGAAAAAGCATTGAAACGTGCTGAATATGAATATGATAACTTTAACGAACAGCAAACAAGCATATTAAGTGAAATCGATAATCGCCTGGCCCTAATAGATGGAAACATAATAAAGGATACAGATAATTTTAAAGCTACAAAAGTGGCCAGTGGATTTCTGATTCGAATTGAAGCTTTACAAAGTTTGTTCGATAAAGATGAGTCCAATGCATTGGTAAAACGCTATATGCTAATTTTGATTATTCTTGTTTTATTCGAACTGATTCCAATTATTAGCAAACTTTATTTGCCCACCGGGTCGTACGATGATAAAGTAAAGATACGCGATGAAGTGGAACTGGATATAGCTTATGCAAATAAAGAAAAAGAACTGAAATTAAAGCATTTGTATAATTCTATGGCCAAAGAGAGTAACGATAAAATTATCCAAAATTTATTTGACAAGGTTGAAGATGCAAAAAATGAGCGTGTAGAAAGCATAACAGAAGAATGGAAAATATCGAAACCTATGACTTTTGATGATTTATGGACGCGTGTAAAATTAGAAGTATTAAGCAAACAGGAAAACTAAACATATATCTTTATCCCTAAATTTTTCTAGCTATGATTGTAAGGTTTCGGTCTGTAAGTGTAGCGGAAATACACCAAGAGAAGAAGCTGTAACTAATCTATTAATAGAATTTTCTAATACTTAGCTGATTTTATATCTAAATTGCAATAATTATTTCAGAATTCAAAAAAAGCGAAAATCATATGAACATTGAAAATCTTATAAAAGAGCATATTGAGCATAATAAGAGAAACGTAAAAGCACATAATAGGATGCTTATATTAATTGAAGCTCTCAATAATAAAGAAATTCCAGAAGAAATAGCAAATCAAATCAATAAGGATATTGCTTCACTTAATTCCTTTTCAGGAGAAGACAAGGAATTCACAAAAGCATTAAATAAAACCTATTTCAAAATCCTAAGTTTAGTTGAGAAAGAATTGAAATTAGTACCGAAAAATCAATACAGAAACAGATGGCTAGCCATTGGAATGGCAGTCTTTGGAATACCTTTAGGAGCCGCTTTCTCAGCTTCAACAGGAAATTCAGGTTCTTTAGGAATAGGAATACCAATAGGTATGGTCATCGGAATGGCAATAGGTAGTCAAATGGATAAAAAGGCAGAGAAAGAGAATAAGCAGCTAGACCTAGAATCCTTATAAAAGAATTGAAATAGCCCATGATAAACTTCAAAGAAATTGAATATTTGAAGTCCGGAAACAGCAGACAACAAGAGGCGTATAAAGACCTTAAAGAATTGGGAATATTTGAAAAGTTAAAAAACTACAATCCCGTTTTAACAGGAACCATACCCATTGAGATTGATTTACCAGCAAGTGATCTGGATATTATTTGTAGCTGCAAAAACCATAGGGAATTTTCAAAATTACTCTCTGAATTGTTTAAAAACCAGAATGAATTTAAAATTCACTCGAAAACATACAATGGAAGGCAATCAACAATTGCGAAATTTAAAACAGAAAAGTTTGAAATCGAGATTTTTGGGCAAAATAAACCTACAGAGCAACAAAACGCTTATCGGCATATGCTCATAGAATATCAGATTCTAAAAGCAAAAGGAAAGGCTTTTCAATCCGAAATAATAAAATTAAAAGAACAAGGAATTAAAACCGAGCCTGCTTTTGCAAAACTTTTAGAACTGGAAGGAAACCCTTATGAGAAGTTATTAAATCTAAAAAAGGGCGTGAATTGAATTCACACCCTAATTGAGACTTTCATTTAATTATTTTTTTACTCTTAAAATATAGAGACTTACTCTTGTTAATCTCAATAAATACTAATCTGAGATTTTTTTTTGATAAACATTTCAGGTTTATCTTCAAATCGACTTACTAGGCCAGTAACTGCTATTTGTCTGTTTGTAAAAAATTGTTCAGGATAACGGCTAAACCTTCTTGCATCTCTGGCTTCAACGATCACTGTAAAATCCTGATAAGGATAGGGTCCTCCAATGTACAAGTAATATTCTCCTGTTTCAATAGAATACCAAACATCATTAATCTGACCATAAATCCGGGCAACTTCTCCAACATAACTGTAGGCATCATAAGCAGATATGGTGTGAATTCTATAGCCCACAGAATAATACCAGAGGTTAAAATCAGGATACCAACGTCGGTAATTACGATACATATTCACGTTCCAGTAAATATCAATTACATGAGGTCTCCTGTAAGGAAAATGAACTCTTCTGTATTTCAAAGGATGATATGTATAATTCCTCTTAGGAGCTATTCTCTTGACACGATGTCCAAAATTGTGCGTATACGCGCGTCTCGACTCCACATCTTTGTTACTTGTTCGTGGAGAATAAATACGGCTGCTTGTAGCTTTAGAATTGCTGTTTCTAGGTGTAGCTACTCGTGAAGATTGACTTGAATTTCCACGCTGACTTGAAGAATTCGTGCTAGTTTTCCTCACGCGTTCTGAACGATTTACAGTTCCCGTTTTTGAAGACGCAGATGTTTTTCGACTTGACGAACTACTTCTTACTGCTTGCGAACCGGAAGTTTTTCTTGCAGTTGAAACTTGACCTGATCTTGAGGAAGAGTTGGTCGATTTTGAAGCCGAGCTTCTTCTTACAGCTGGTGAACTGGTAGATTTCCTTGCAGTCGATACTTTAGCAGCTCTTGATGAGGATTTGGTCGATTTAGCAGCAGACCTCCTAGATGAAGATGTCGTAGCAACCTTTTTTGCTTTTGAAGAGCTACTTCTGCTTCTGCTCTCGGTTTTAGCTTTCGTTTCTTTTTCTTTCGACCTTTTAGATCTTTCTGTAGTTTGAGCTTCCACTGTGAAAGCTAAAAATAAAATGGCGAGTAATATACTTAGTTTTTTCATGACTCTATTTTTTAATGTTCAATTCAGGTAAGTATATCCAAATTCTTTGCCAAAGATTAACGGGACATAAATAATTTGTCAAGCAACTAATTGTAATCAATTAATTATCTGGATATTAGAATCTATTAAAAAAAATAAAATAGTAAAAAATTATTCCTTTTTATAAGTTCCTTTTAGTTAAAAAAATAGGAACTTCTAAGCTAAATCAAAATCATACCGCTTGATTAATGCGAATTATATTCGATTATTTCAAAACAAACATTTTCTTGACTACTTTCTGATTACCCACTTCCAATTGATAAAAATAAGTTCCAGAAGGTAATTTATCAGCAGAAAATTGAACGGAATAATCACCAGGACTTTGATTGCTATTCACAAGTTCAGCAACTTTACTCCCAAGAATATCAAAAACCTGCAACTTAATATGACTAGCTTCTGGTAATGAATATTTTATAGAAGTTATGGCAGTAAAAGGATTAGGATAATTTTGAGCAAGAGAAAGATTTGTCGATAAATTTATTGTTTCAGTTCCTGATATAATCGGCAAATCATTTACCTTACCTATTTTTAGAATATTGATATCATCCTCAGTTCTAACAATAAAAGCAAAAGGTAATGAGGCATCACTTAAACTTTTTATATCTAATAATAGCTCAGTATCATCTTCAGTACTCATTGGAATGGGATCTAAGAAACCATCTGTTTCTGTATATTTTAAAATACTACCGCCTATATTTACACTATTACGATAAAGATATAAATAAGTGGTATCCAGATACATAGATGGCTCTACTGAATAATAATATTCAGCTAATTGCGTAGTATCTACTTGCCAAGCTTGATTCCTTTTTTTATTTAACACTATCAATTCGTTATAATCGTCTATCGATCTTAACATAGCTGTCACAGCTCTTGTGTCATTTTGCTGGGGGCTTCCTGTATGAACAACATAAGAAGCAGATTGTGGTGAAAAATATTTATCATTAAAAATAGTATTAACAGTTGACCATTCCGTTCCATTGAACATTTTTGTTTCAAGTGTACAATCATGTCGATGATACCATACTGTAAATAGCGTGTCATTGTTAACAACCATTGCAGGAGCATTAAGTATAATATTATCAATAGCACCCAAATTGTAGGTGTACAAAGCCTCTGCACCAGGCCAGCTTCCAGTACTATTATTGGAATAAACAATATTATATTTTGTGGCAAACCAGGCATAATCGTAGGCAATATAATGCATCACGTTTTTGTAGTTAAGAAGCTGAGAATAATTCAAATAACATACTGTATAGGCATTTCCTTGCAAAGACTGCACGCTTTCATCATTAATTACATTTACAGAAGTTGTCCAAACCCCTTCTATTTTTTCAACATAATTGATATGCGTTGAGGGATAAGCATTATAGTAACTGCTATAATAATTGGGTGGGCCATCGTATCTATAAACAAGATGAATATCATTATCACCATCAACCGAGGCTGAGATATCATAAATGTGTTCACGAGTGTATGTCGCTGAATGAGAATAAATAGAAACAATTTCAGGCCCATTCCAGTTAACTCCTAAGTCATTCGATGTAAAAACTAAAACTGAATCCACCGTTAAGCCCCATTTCCCATAAAACAAATGAATAACCTGATCATTGTCCATAACTATTGCCTGACGCCCTAAAACTATATTTACTGAACTAGAATCTAACGAAGCCAGCTCCTGAATTTTAACTGAGTTCTGAGAATAAATTATTGAGTTTGATAGCGTCAAAATCAATACTAAAGTCAAAATTTTTTTCATAAGTAAATCTCCATTTAATTAATTTAAATTTATTTCTCACTCTCTAAATATTTTAATTCTTCTATGGCATAGAACTTCTTTGCTGAGATTTAAAGACATTCTACAAAAGGATTCCATTTTTCATTAAAAGTTTATTTTAGCGAGTTTTGTTTTCCAAGAATTATAATCTTTAAAGAATCATATTCACCATGATTCATCTTAATAGTGTTTATACAGCAGTTTCGTTCTCTCATGCAAAATATGACTCTAAATTAGAATATCCTTATACCGAAGTCAACTAAAATCTACTATTTATAGTGTATCTAAATAAAAAAAAGAATTCTTTTTGATATCCTAATAGAATTAAAACCTTTATTTACAATCCATTAACCCTTCATTTTATATCAACTGGGATTTGAAAGAAGATAAAATTAGCTTCAAAAAAAAACAAACTCCAATCAAACTTCATTTGACTATCTTTGCCGACTTATTTTAAAAATACTTGAATGATTTCAATTGACGGGCTGGCGGTAGAGTTTGGCGGAACTACTCTATTTAAAGATATTTCTTTTGTTGTAAACGATAAAGACCGCATTGCCCTGATGGGTAAAAATGGGGCAGGAAAATCGACACTACTTAAAATCATGGCTGGCATTCAAACACCTACTAATGGAAAAGTTTCTGCTCCCAAAGAAGCCATCATTTCCTATCTTCCTCAACATCTGATGTCGGAAAGTAATCTGACTGTTTTCCAAGAAGCTTCTCAGGCATTTTCACAGGTTTTGAGTTTGCAAAAGGAACTGGACGATCTGAATGAACAACTCACAATACGTACCGATTACGAGTCGGAGGAATATTATGCCATCATTGAGAAAGTATCTGAGCTCAGCGAAGAAGTTTATAGTCAAGCCGAAATAAATTATGATGCTGAGGTTGAAAAAATTCTCTTAGGATTAGGGTTTTTACGTAGCGATTTTCAACGCAAAACCACAGAATTCAGCGGTGGTTGGCGCATGCGTATCGAACTGGCTAAAATTTTGCTTCAAAATCCTGATTTAATTCTTTTGGATGAGCCCACAAATCATCTGGATATTGAATCTGTTCAGTGGCTAGAAGAATTTCTAATTAACAGTGCCAAAGCAGTTATCATAATTTCACATGATAGAGCATTTATCGACAATATCACAACACGCACTATTGAAGTCACCATGGGGCGTATTTACGATTACAAAGTGAATTATTCCAAATACCTGGAACTCAGAATAGAACGACGCGAACTACAGCAAAAGGCTTTTGAGGAGCAACAAAAGTTTATTGCTGATAATCAAGCTTTTATCGATCGATTTAGAGGGACTTATTCCAAAACTCTTTCCGTACAATCGCGCGTAAAAATGTTGGCAAAATTAAAGATTCTGGAAGTGGATGAAGTGGATACTTCGCATCTTAAACTACGCTTCCCTCCTTCCCCACGATCAGGAAATTATCCAGTTACAGCGGAGCATGTTTCTAAAAGATACGGCGATCATTTAGTATTTTCAGATGCTTCTTTTAGCATAACACGCGGCGAAAAAGTAGCCTTTGTTGGAAAAAACGGCGAAGGTAAATCAACACTAGTTCAGGCTATTATGGGTGAAATTGAGCACGAAGGAAAACTCACTTTGGGTCACAATACCATGGTTGGTTATTTTGCGCAAAACGAAGCTTCCAAACTCAACGAAAACCTGACTGTTTTTCAAACCATCGATGATGTGGCCAAAGGTGATATTCGAACCAAAATAAAAGACATCTTGGGCGCTTTTATGTTTGGTGGTGATGACTGGGAAAAGAAAGTAAGAATTCTATCAGGAGGAGAAAGAACGCGACTGGCAATGATTAAACTATTGCTTGAACCTGTTAATTTACTAATCCTTGATGAACCTACTAATCATCTGGATATGAGAACAAAAGATATCCTTAAACAAGCATTGAAGGATTACGATGGCACACTTATTCTTGTATCTCACGACCGTGATTTCCTTGATGGTATGGTCAGTAAAATTTATGAATTCGGTAATAAACAAGTCAAAGAACATTTTGAAGGCATCGGCGAATTTCTGGCTCGTAAAAAAATGGAACATTTGCGCGAATTGGAAATTAAATCGAAATAAATAGTTTGCTGCCAAACCATCCTAAAGTTTATTCAATACTTTCTGTATATTTTCTTTTCTTTGTGGTTATAATTATCAAAAATTATGTTCACATGGAATTATTTTGATGAAGCATTAAAATGAAATCATTAAAAGAAAATAAATGAAAAATACGCTATTATTCCTAATACTTAATTTTCTGGTTTCCTTGTTTTTCATCAACACTCTTCAGGCACAAGATATTCAGAAGGAAGTAAATTTTTCAGAACATAAAGTATTACCTGGCTATGGATTTAAAAAAAAGGCCCATCCTGAAATTTTTCAGGGAAATAAAAAGAAAAGGAACTATTTTGAAGGCTGGTATTTCAAAATGGTTTCGGAAGATGGTTCTTCCATACTCAGTGTTATTCCAGGAATTTCGATATCAAAAGACGGAATAGAGCAACACGCTTTTATTCAGATAATTGACGGCAAAACAGCCACAACAAATTATTACACATTTCCAATAGAAGAATTTACTTTTTCCAGAAAGGAATTTGCAGTTAGAATAGGAAAAAACTATTTCTCAAAAGATAGAATTATACTTGATATTCTTACAGATAGCTCCAATATTTCTGGTGTAATTCAAATGACAAATCATGTAGAACTTCCTTCAAAAAAAATACTCAATTCCGGAATTATGGGTTGGTATCGATTTGTTCCTTTCATGCAGTGCTACCATGGTGTTGTTAGTCTCAACCATACCCTACAAGGCAAAATTGAAAAAGATGGAGAAGATTATAACTTTATAAATGGAACTGGATATATTGAAAAAGACTGGGGAAACTCAATGCCATCGGCCTGGATTTGGATGCAATCGAATAACTTCAGTAAAAAGAATACTTCATTTATGCTTTCAGTGGCCAATATTCCCTGGTTGGGAAAATCATTTACCGGATTCCTTGGTTTCTTTCTTCACGATAATAAAATTTATCGTTTTGCAACCTACACAAAAGCAAAATTAAGCTTAGAAGAAGCGGGAAACGATACTATCAAAATAAGAATACAAGACAAAAAAAACACATTTCTGGTGGAGGCTTACCATGCGAATTCAGGACTTCTAAAAGCACCCGTAAAAGGATCGATGGACAGGCGCATCGCGGAAAGCATTGATGCGAAACTACATTTAACCGTTTTGGATAAGAATGGAATAGTTATTTTTTCTGATAGTACATCAATTTCAGGACTTGAAATGGTTGGAGACCAGAAAATATTGATGAATAGAAAAAAGAAATGAAAAACGCTAAATCGCCCATTTTACTTTTCGATGGCATATGTAATTTATGCAATGGTACCGTGCAATTTATCATCAAAAGAGATCCCAAAGGAAAATTAAAATTTGCTGCTTTGCAATCAGAAAGTGGACAAGCATTGCTGAAAAAGTTTGGTTTACCAACAGATCATTTTGATACATTTATTTTCATCAAAGAAGAAAAATATTATCTGAAATCAAGAGCCGTTTTGGAAGTATTAAAAGAATTGGGTGGAGTCTGGAAAATATTCTATGTATTTCTCTATCTTCCACATCCAGTCAGAGATTTTGTTTACGACATCGTGGCAAAATCACGCTATAAAATTTTCGGAAAAAAAGATAAATGTATGCTTCCTTCACTTGAGATAGAAGAAAGGTTTTTAAAATCAGAAACTCCAAATAAACAAATTAAATAGTTTACACAATGAAATTGACAGCCTATTTTGAGGGTATTACTGACTACTTTTCTCCAAAAATAATTGGAGAAGTAAATGATGTATTTGTTAAAGTGGCAAAAGTCAAAGGAGAAGATATTCCCTGGCATGCGCATAAGGACGAAGACGAATTATTTTATATTGTTGAGGGATCTTTATTATTTGAAATTGAAGATAAAATAGCTTTTACCATGAATAAAGGCGAATTTTTTATCGTAAAAAAAGGAATCAAACATCGAATTTCTTCAAGAGAAGAATGTAAGATTATGCTGATAGAAAATAAATCGACAGCTCATACAGGAGAAATTATTACAGATATTACAAAAACCATAGAACAGCAAAAAAGACAGGAAAAATAGAAAACGAGATTAACTCTACTTACTGTTGCTTCTTTTTAACAGGCGACAATTATTCATTTTAATTCCATCTATTTGACAACAAATTTATAACTTGCAGCCTCAAATCCATTTATTAACCAAAATAATTCATTCAAACCAAATAAAGAGTTATTTTTTATATCAACTTAAACCAAACACAAAAGCACCTCATATGAAAAGAAAAATCTTACCAATGCTTGCCTTCCTTTTTTTGTTTGCAAGCCTTTATGGGCAAAACACGCCTGTTACTAAAGCCAATTATAGGCTAGCTGAGCAATTCTCTCCTACCAAACTAAAACGGATGGTTTTTAGTACAAGTGTTAATCCAAAATGGATGAAAACAGGTGATAAATTTTGGTATTCATACAAAACATCTGAGGGAACTAATTTTTATCTTGTTAATTTATCAAATAAATCGAAAACTCAATTGTTTGATAATAATAAGATGGCAGCCATGCTAACCTTGATTACCAAGGATCCATACGATGGTCAGCATTTACCTAAGATAGTACCCAAATTTAAAAAAGGGGATACCGTATTTCAATTCGACGTTAAAAGTACGCAAGACGAAGAGGTAAAGAAAGAAGATACCGAAACGAAAGTCGATAGTCTCACAAAAAATGACACTACAGCTACAAAAGCGGATTCGCCTAAGAAACCTAAGAAAAAAGTGTTTCATTTGGAATACAATTTAGCAACTGGACAGTTAAAGGAAATTGAAGATTGGAAAGAAGAAAAAAAAGATCCTAGATGGGCCAATATTTCTCCCGATGGCGAAACTGTAATCTTTGCCAGAGAATATAATTTGTTTTGGATGGATAAAGAAAATTATCTAAAAGCCAAAGAAGAAAAAGCTGTCGACGACAAAGAATACGTTCAGGATTCAACTATTGTAGAGCATCAATTGACTTTTGATGGCGAACAATATTACGGATATGGCGGAGGATATACGGCAAAAGATAATGACGACGAGAAGAAAATTAAAAAAGAAAGTAAGAAAAGAAAAAGTGCCTGGGTTATTTGGTCACAAGATTCTAAAAAATTCGCTCTTACAAAATATGACAGTAGAAAAGTTAAGTCATTATGGGTGATCAATGTTTTAGCCAATCCACGTCCAGAATTAGAAACTTATAAATACCAAATGCCGGGTGAAGCAGAAGGCCCTAAACAAGAATTGTGGGTCTTCAATATGGCCGATACTTCGCGCAAGCAAATTGATGTGAAAGCTTTCAACCATCAAAGTGTTTCTATCGAAAGTGAAAACAAAACCAACAAGCAACGCATTGAAGATTATGTGCCTAGAACTTGGTTGTCTAAAACTTCCGACAAATTATATATCACCAGAAAAAGTCGCGATTTATACCGTTTGGATGTTTGTGAAGTAGATGTAAATACGGGCGATATTAAGGTTTTGATAGAAGAAAGAATGAATACCTATATCGAGCAAAAAACCCTTCATATGATTGGCGATGGCAGCGAATTCATTCATTGGTCCGAAAGAGATGGTTGGGCTCATTTATATCTATATGATGGAAATGGGAATATGAAAAAACAGCTTACTTCCGGTCCTTGGCATGTATCGAATATTGTTAGAGTAGATGCAAAAAACAGAGTTGTTTATTTTACTGCCAATGCCTTGGAGAAAAATGAGAACCCATATTATACCCATCTCTATGAAGTTAATTTAGATGGTAGCGGTTTAAAAATGTTAAACAAAGGCAATTTCGACAATCGTGTTGTAATGAGCGACTCGTATAAATATTTTATCAATAATTATTCGCGTGTAAATACAACTCCTAAAACAGATATTAGAGATAATAAAGGAAATCAAGTCTTCAATCTGGAAACTGCCGATTTAAGAAATCTTTTTGCTGCTGGTTATAAATTCCCCGAAATATTTAAGGCAAAAGCTGCCGATGGAATAACTGATATTTACGGTGTAATGTACAAACCATTCAACTTTGATCCAACACTTAAATATCCATTACTTGAATATGTATATCCAGGTCCTCAAACTGAAGCTGTAAACACAGTCTTTTCGGCACGTATGGACAGAACAGATCGTTTTGCACAGTTGGGTTTTGTGGTTATAAGTTTAGGAAACAGAGGTGGACACCCTAACCGTTCTAAATGGTATCATAATTACGGTTATGGCGATTTAAGAGATTATGGTCTTGCCGACAAAAAATATGTAGCAGAACAATTGGCCCAAAGGCATAATTTTATCGATATCGAAAAAGTAGGTATCAGTGGCCATTCAGGAGGAGGATTTATGTCAACTGCTGCGCTCTGCCAATACCCTGATTTTTATAAAGTTGCAGTTTCATCTGCCGGAAATCACGATAATAGCATATATAATCGTTGGTGGAGCGAGACTCATCACGGTGTTAAAGAAAAAATTGACGACGAAGGCAACTCCAAGTTTTTATACGATATAGAAACAAATCCACAGTTAGCCAAAAATCTTAAAGGGAATCTGTTGTTGGTTCACGGAGATATCGACAATAATGTACATCCTG
>Ga0307991_1002480_pt1 | contig 12441 bp, 11 predicted proteins | sample EllFjometagen131_FD_203146 | JGI IMG/M metagenome (GOLD analysis project Ga0307991, IMG submission 203146) | Marine microbial communities from Ellis Fjord, Antarctic Ocean - #131 | ecosystem: Environmental > Aquatic > Marine > Unclassified | place: Southern Ocean | collected 2014-10-08 | reverse complement strand
ATCCACATCCGTTCTGATTTCCCGTTTAATTTGCTGCACCGCACCTTCCAGCGTACTTTTAACCATTGTTTTTACGCGATTGGTTTTTTTTTGCTGGGATTTGATTTTTTTAAGCAGGCGGGCCCCCGCATCTGCTCCCTTGGACAGGACATCCTGGTTTACCCTGATCCAGTGGTTTAACCCGGAAACAATCATTTTCAAACGCTCAAAATGATTGTTAAAAAGCAGCGCATATCGCTGACGCGTCACCACCTGGCGTAAATTCGTGATAAACTTTTTTTCCTGTGAATCTGAAAAGACGATAATCTTTGCCTCACCTTCCCATTGGGTCAACCGCTGAAAATCTTTGGCAGACAATTTTTCCTGATTCGCTTTAAAAAGACTATACAATGCGGAATATGTATAAACTTCCGGATCTTTTTTTATGATTGCAAGATCCTCTTTTACTTTTCCGATAAGGACCTGAAGCTCATCATAGGATTCATGTTCAGACAGGTCACAGTTGACCACAAAAATAATATGATCGATAATTCCCATCTTTCTAATCATGGACAGAAAATTAATATCCGCCTGGCGAATACCGGTCCGGCTGCTGATGACATAAATCAACAGATTTGATAGCAGGAGGTAATCCTGAATCATTGCCATGTGAAGTGGATTCGGGGAATCGCTCCCCTGGCAGTCAGCGATCTCGATATTATTTTCAATTTCGCCGGAATCAATTTCAAGGGAGATATCTTTTAAATAAAAGGCCAGCACCTCATTTCCGGAAAAATCACGGTGCGCTGAAAATTCTTTCCCGCAAAACGCCTGCGTTAAATCATCTGATGCCAGAAAATCCTTCACACGATCATATCCTCTTAAATACGATGACAGGTATAAACTATTCAGATTTCTTGAGTCATTATTTAAAAGATGCTTGGCTTCAAGAGATCCCAAAGCCTGTTCCAATTCCTCCCGGTCTGATTGCCTGCAGATGTCAAACGGTTCTTTACGCGACCGCCATTCCAGTGAAGGAAATAATACCAGGGATCGTTTGATATCCGCATTGACCTGATCCCAGGATTTAAAATACAGCCTGGCATTGAGCTGGTCACTACGGCGGACCCTTGTTACCATTGATGTGACAACCCCTGCCCCTCTTTTAAGATAATCGCCGGCAAACAGGGAATTAATTAATGTGGATTTTCCGGATTTGATTGTTCCAATCACTGCAACACGGATTAATTCCTCGGACAACTGACTTTTGATACTATGACATATATTTTCCCAGCCCTGAAAAGACTGCTGAGATATTTCCGGCATGGCATGGATTCGACCGATCAATATTGAAATATTCTGATTGACTGCCAAAAGTTCGGTTTTCAAGTCCTCATAAACGGTCATTACCTGTCAGCTCCTGAACAATTGTCTTATTTTCTAATTATGCTGCTTACCGTCGCATTTATTACATTCTGAATAAAAATTGTCAAAAAGATTTGAGCAACTCACTTAATATTTTAAGACATTAAAAATACGGATGCCACTTGTTAAATAAAGGGTTTTATGATATATAAAATTTAATTTCAAAATTTGATAATAAAGGGGAACTCAATTCATGTCAAAAAAGCATCCGGAATGTCCATTATATAATCCATTAAACTGTAAAGAATACTATAATCCAAAGCTCTGCGCGTTTGTGCGAAAAGACAAAATCTGTCTTAAAAAGAAAAAGCCAAAGCCCAAAAAAGCACCCGCTAAAACGCCAGATACCATACCACCAAATGCCAAAGCACCGGAACAAGATATTAAAAAATAATGAATCAGGCGATCCTTCGTGCCTGAAACCATAGATGTCATGCCGGAAGATCAAAAAAAATTAAATTCCATGCGGCAGGATGCCGTCAGCATATTTAACAGCGCTTTAAGCGCTGTTAATGCTTTTTACGCGGTAAAAAAATATTGCCGCCGTGAAAACGACATACTCTACATTGATCAATCCGCCTTTAACTTAGAGGCCTATCAAAATATTTATATTATCGGCGCGGGAAAAGCGTCTGCTCACATGGGCGCTGCCATAGAAGAGATATTGCCTTTATTAAAAATCACGGGGGGTATCATTAATGTAAAGTATGGTCATACTGTTGCGCTGAAAACAATAAAACTGGTTGAGGCCGGTCACCCGATACCTGATAAAAACGGTCACACAGGTGCGCAGCAAATCCTTCACCTTGTGGAAAAGGCAAAAAAAGATGATTTAATCATCTGTCTTATTTCCGGCGGCGGTTCCGCACTGCTGCCATTACCCGCACTTTCGCTGACGCTTTCAGACAAACAGAAAACCATACGCACACTCCTTTCCTGCGGGGCGAGCATCAATGAAATCAACGCATTGCGAAAACATATGTCACTGCTTAAAGGCGGACGCCTGGCGGAAAAAGCCTGGCCGGCAACGTTAATCACCCTGATCGTATCCGATGTTGTGGGCAACCCGCTGGATGTTATCGCGTCAGGCCCGACGGTGGGTGACCCGAGCACGTTCCGCGACTGCATGGATATCATACACAAATATAACATCTCAGACCAAATCCCGGCCGTTGTCGCAGAACACTTCAAAAACGGTATCACTGGGAAAATCAGCGATACGCCCTGTCCCGGTGATCAGATATTTGATAAAACGTTCAATCTGATCATAGCCAGTAATATCGAAGCGTTGACGGCTGCCTCAAAAATGTCAAAATCCCTGGGGTACAATACACTCATTCTCTCATCCATGATTGAGGGCGATACCCGGGAAGCCGCCCTTTTTCATACCGCTATTGCCAAAGAAATTCGTAAAACCGGAAATCCGGTTCCCTCACCAGCCTGCATTTTATCCGGCGGTGAAACCACGGTTATTTTAAAGGGAAATGGAAAAGGCGGCAGAAACCAGGAATTTGCCCTGACAGCAGCGCTTGATATTTCGGATGAAAACCGGATGGTTCTTTTAAGCGGCGGAACAGATGGGACTGACGGCCCGACAGATGCGGCCGGTGCGGTTGTTGATTCCGAAACCATCAGAAAGGCGATAAATGCCGAACTAAACCCCGCCGATTTTCTCAAAAACAATGACGCATACCATTTTTTCCAAAAAACAGGGGATCTGGTGATGACCGGTCCTACCGGTACCAATGTCATGGATTTAAGAATTGTTCTGGTAAAGTAATGAAAAGGCAGAAGGTGGATGGGAAGGGCGTAAAGTGTAGGCCGGATTAGCCACGCCTTGGAGTGGCGTAATTCGGCATTTATTATGGCCTGAAGGTCTTGAAGGTCTTGCTACATATCATCCAACAGCACCTTAGCCTGTTCGTTCCAGTATTTATTCTTCGATATTTTAGGTACTTCTTCTAAGAGCGTTTTGGCTTCTTTTCTCGTCTCCCGGTTATCCATGAGCAATTCAGCATAGTATACATGAAATTGAACCGTGTGCGGTAGTCCAAAAAATTTCGTTTTATGAAATTCCTGATAATATTTCATTGCCAATTGATTATCATTAAGGGGCCACGGGAGAATTGCCCAAAACCGACCCAACGCAGCGATGGGTCCGGCATGATCATAATATTTGTCATACTTATAGGCCGTCTCAAAACTATTTTGGACTTTACTTTTTAAACCCTCAAAAAATGCGGTTAACATGCTTACCGAGTCTGTATAAATGCCGACATTCATCCCATACCAGAAATGCCCCTCAACGCTCTTCGGCTTTAACGCAATGGCTTTTTCAGCATATGTCATCCCCTTTTTTCCGTATACCTTGCAGATGTCCTTCCAGTCTGAAAGGTACAACTCCTGGACGTACATGCCGTAAAACCAGCAGGCCTTTGCAGTCATCCAATTGGCCTTAAAACTGTTGGGGTCTTTTTTTACGGCTTTTGTACACAGAACAAGTACCTTTTTGTAATATTTAAATCCTTCCCGTTCCATAAGATCTTGATCCTGGACCAAATCCATAAGAGCTTGCGCCTGAACCAAATTATCAGGCACTTCCTGAGTCATAACATCCGATGCGGCTTGAGTAACTGCAGCCTGGGGCAAACCATCCCCGGCCCATAAATCAGGGGAATAAAGCACAACACCCCAACAAACTGCCAATAAACTGATAACTAACTTTTTCATTCACTTGCCTCAGACTTGCGTGTCTAACATTGACGGCTTCGTAAAAAGCTTTTCATGGTGACGATTCACCACTGTATGAGAAAATAACTTGTCAATCATTTCAAAAGATTATGGACGAGTTATTTGGAAGTGTTCCCCCCGGCCACGTCCGGGACCGAGCCTATAAATAACTTTTGAGAAAATGGTTAAAAATTAAGTTAACACCTTGTTAATAATGGTTATTGATACATAATTTTTAAATGAAGTTACATAGAAGCTTGTTACGGGCTGTCAAATAATTAACCCGAATTTTCGATTTATTGATAATGATGTCACAAAATCAAAAACCGGGTTAATGGTATTCAATAAATATTCAATGCCATTTTAGTTACATATCATCATTAAGTTCCTTGATCCGATTCTGCCAGAACTTATCATTCGTCAGTTTACTTGCTTCTTGCAACAATTGTTTGGCTTCTTCTTTAGTTTTTCGGCTATCCATCAAAATTTCCGCTAAATAGATATGACCTTCCAAACCATCCGGCGTACTGAAAAATTCAGTTTTTTGATATTCCCGGTAAAATTCAAGTGCTTTATCCTCATCCCCGCCGGCAACCCATGGGAGGACATGCCAAAACCGGCCAATCGCAACGATGGGTCCACCTGTATCAAATGTTTTGTCTAACTTATAGGCGATTTCAAAATTTTCCTGAGTTTTATTTTTAAGCCCTTCTTTAAGAGCGGTGAAGATACTTACCGCATCAGCGTAAATGCCGACATTCAAACCATAAAAATAATATCCATTAGGCTTTCTCGGCTGCAGAGTGATGGCTTTTTCAGCGCATTTTCTTCCAAGGGTACTGTATTTTATGCAAATATCTTTCCAGTCGTCAAGGTCCAGATGCTCGGTCTCAAGCCCATATTCCCGGCACGCTTCTGCGCACAGCCAGTTGGCTTTAAAATTATTGGGATCTTTTTCCACCGCTTTCATGCAAAGATCCAGTGCTTTTTTATAATTTGCCAGCCCCTCCATTTCGATGAGTTCGGCAGCGATCGTTAAATCATCTTTGGGTGCTGGCGGAGGTGGCACAACAACAGGCGGTTCGACTGTACCAACAACCTCTTCAACTACAGCCTCCGGCTCTGTCGGAAGAACCGCTTCAGTAACAACTTCTTCAGCTTCAACAGCCAGCGGCGCGGCTTCGGGAATTGATTCTTCCGGCGTCTTAATTGCAGGCGGTGCAACCTCATGTTCTGTCAGGGGTAGGGTCACCGTATCTGTTGGGTCTGTTCGAATCTCGGAATCGCCCGCCCATAAATTTGACGAACATAAAAACAAGACTAAAAGAAATGCCACTAAACTGCCTGCAAACTTTTTCATGCATTTTCCTCCGTTTTCTAAATAATTAATTATACTACGTAACCTGTTTTTGTAAACTGAACAGCGATCATATGTTCTTCAATTTTATATAGATTTAAACACAATTTGGCAAGATAAAAAATTGTGGATTGATTTATTGACGAAGATGTCAAAAAAAAAGGGCTTCAGCCGAATATGGCTGAAGCCCTGATATTTTATGGAGGCGGCATCCAGATTTGAACTGGAGAATAGCGGCTTTGCAGGCCGTTGCCTTACCACTTGGCTATGCCGCCAAAAAAATGGAGCGGGAAACGAGATTTGAACTCGCGACTTCGACCTTGGCAAGGTCGCACTCTACCACTGAGTTATTCCCGCTCAACAGAAAAATTAAATTAGATGCCAACGACCATTTTGTCAACAAAAAAATAATCTTTTGTATCAAGCAGGTATAAAATCTTCCGGCCTGACGGCTTTTAATGAAATCGCATCTTCCGGACAGGTAACCTGACAAAGCCCGCACCCCATACATTTTTCGGCAATCACAACCATTTTATCATCTTTTGCTTCAATGGCACTAAAAAAACAACGGTCCAGGCAGGTTTCGCACCCGCTGCACAACGCTGGGTCAATTTCCGCCAAATATCTGCTGGGATCCAATATGTTCAGGCCATCTGAAATAACCAAAGGCATGGCCTGGCAGCAGCAGCTACAACAATTACAAATAAAATGACCGGCATGGGCCTTGTTCATCGTAACATGCACCAGCCCCTTTTCCTCGCACTCGGTGAGAATAGCCAATGCCTCTTCCTTTGTTAGCGCTCTGCCGGTTCCCCGGTCAAGGGTATATTTTGCGGCATTGCCCACCTGCAGACAGACTTCAAGTGGCATGTCGCATTTATGCGCGATCATCCGACAAGTGCATTTTGTCACGGCGATGGTTTCCGCATTGAGGATAATCCGGTTGGCACTATCAAGATCCAGAACCTGCTGGGAACCCGCATCAATGGATTGTTCCACCGGTATAATTCGGGTAAATGGCTTGGGAAAAAATTGTTCCGCCAACCGGGCAAAATCCGGCCATTCTTCTTCCATAAACCGCTGCCAAAGATCATGATAGGCTTTTGGCGCATCCGGCCAGAGAATCGTGGCATCATGAAACTGGATCATATCCCGACACATTTTAAACCCTATCGTACCGCCCTTAAAAGACTTAAACGCCAACCCTTTATAATAAAGTATCTGACATGCCTTTTCCACTTCGTCAACCGGCCGGCCGGTTTTTTCGGCAAGCGCATCCGGTGTTCCAGGCAGGGCCATCATCAACGCTGCTTCTGATTCATCGGCAATCATCCGGAAAAGTTCGGGGATAATTTTTGATCCGGTCAACATTATCTTATCCGTCATCTGTTGATAAATATCTTTGCTCATTATGCACCGCCTTTAACATCATACCGCTTATTTTTTTCTCTTTTCCCAATCTGCCATAAATGCGGCAATTCCCTTATCCGTCATAGGGTGAGCAGCCAGTTTTGCAAGAATATTAAAAGGGATGGTCGCGATATCCGCACCCATTAACGCAGAATCCAAAACATGCAGCGGGTTTCTGACACTTGCGACAATCACTTCAGTATCATAATCATAGTTATCATAGATGGTAACAATCTGGTCAACAAGCACCAGGCCATCCTGGGCCAAATCATCCAAACGGCCGATAAACGGGCTCACATAAGTGGCCCCGGCTTTTGCCGCCATCAGGGCCTGCAGGGTTGAAAAGACCAGGGTCACATTTGTTTTGATCCCTTCCGGCGACAATGTCCGAACGGCTTTCAGTCCGTCAATGGTCATGGGTATTTTTACCACGATATTCTCATGAATTTTTACCAGTTCTCTGGCTTCAGAAACCATGCCTGCTTCTTCAAGGCTGATGACTTCCGCACTGATAGGACCATCCACAATCGCACAAATTTCCGTAATAATTTCCTTAAAATCTCTTCCTTCCTTTGCAATCAGCGAGGGATTCGTTGTCACCCCGTCGACCATTCCCATGTCATTGGCTTCTTTGATTTCTGCAACATTCGCGGTATCGATAAAAAATTTCATTCACTCACTCCTTCTGGTTTAAACAGTTTCAATTATATTCATAGGTATACACTGCTGGTCTTGCGTGTTCAATTCATCCAGCAGTCGGCAGATACTTTTGTTAAAAATCGGGTGAATCAATTCCGGCGCCAGATCGCTAAGGGGACGAAGTACGAACTCCCGATTATGCATACGGGGATGCGGCACAATGAGATGCGCTGTTTCAATAATCGAATCATTGTAAAAAATAATATCAAAATCAAGTGGCCGTGGACCAAAGCGTACACCGCTGTCTTCCCTGCCGTATTCGACTTCAAACGATTTCAGCTTTGTCAAAAGACCAACGGGGTCCAGACTGGTTCTAATTTTAGCGGCCGCATTCACAAACCACGGCTGATCGGTATATTCCATGGGTTCTGTTAGATAAAAACGGGACATGGATTCAATCTGCACGGTCTCGGTTCTATCTAAAGCAGCCAATGCTTTTCGACAGTTTTCCAGTTTATCCCCCATGTTTGACCCAGTCGAGATATAGGCTGTATTTACGTGTTCTGTATGATTCATTATAATAATCGGTTAAATTTTCAAAGACCATGAGTACTCAGGTAATTAGACTGACGTTAAACGGGTTCATTTATATCCGTATTTACATTTTTTTACTTCAGTCCTCAGCCTTCCGCCTAAGTACCTGCGGTTGCGTTATCAATAATCAACTGTCACCGTTTCTGACGTCTCTCCCTCATATCCACTATCAGTATAAGCAGAAACCTTAAAAGAATATCGAAAACCTTTCTCAAGGCGCTGCGCATATGACCGATCGATTTTGTTATTGACAATCCGGACATCCGCCCGCTTTTTAAACCGTACCGGGCAATCCTCACACCCGGTGTCGGAAAGGGCTATCTGTGATTGATACACATAAAACCCGGCCAACGCGTTATCCTCTTTTTCTTCCCATTCCGGAACCGGCCACTGCAGTGTCATTATATTGTTTTCAAGTACACCCTGAAGCTCTTTGACAACCGGCGGCGACACAAACGTCGGCGGTATGGGTGGCCCTTTTTTCCCACATGCTGGAAACAGAATCATAAATGCAGTCACCATTACAACGCAAAATATGTGACAGTTTTTAAAACCGCCTCTCCGGTAAAATTGATCCACTGCCTGAGTCATAGGAGTTGACATTATAAGTTATTTTCTATTGACGTAGTCTCAGCGACAACCTGTTTTGCTGCCCGTGCAATTGCCGCACTGACACTATCGGTCGATGTACCGCCATATGACTGTCGCCGATCAATCATGTGGCCGATTGTCAGTTCCGGAAAAATATCTTCGTTAATCAGGCCTGAAAACGACCGGAGTTCATCTAACGACAATTCATGAAGCTCCTTTTTGTGATCCAGACCGTAACTGACCGCTTTGCCGACACAGCTATGGGCTTCGCGAAACGGCATCCCCCGGCAAACCAGATAATCAGCCATGTCAGTCGCATTAATGTAACCGGTTGAAACCGCTTTTTCCATTTGCTCCTGATTCACTCTAATATTCGGCAGCATCCGGATGTAAATATCAATGCAGGCAGTTAATGTTTCAACCGCATCAAATACCGGTGCTTTGTCTTCCTGCATGTCCCGATTATATGCCAGCGGCAGCGACTTCATTAATGTTAAAAGAGAAATCAGGCTGCCAAATACCCGGCCGGTTTTCCCGCGAACCAGTTCCGGTACATCCGGATTCTTTTTCTGGGGCATAATACTGCTGCCGGTGGAAAATGCATCGGAAAGTTCGATAAATGAAAATTCCGCTGAAGACCATAACACCAGTTCTTCCGAAAACCGGCTGAAATGAACCATGCACAAACTGGCTGCCGCCAGAAACTCTATGATAAAATCCCGGTCCGACACGGAATCCATGCTGTTTTCAGAAACTGTTGGAAAATCCAGAAGTGACGCCGTATAGGCCCGGTCAATGGGATATGTTGTTCCGGCAAGAGCGGCCGCACCGAGCGGCATCACATTAATCCGTTCCAATCCTTCTTCAAACCGACGGGTATCTCTGGTAAACATTTCATAATAAGCCATCAAATGATGCGAAAACAATACTGGCTGGGCCCGCTGAAGATGGGTATAGCCGGGCAAAACCACATCAATATGACGTTCAGCCATTTCCACAAGAATTTTTCTTAATTGAACAAGTCCGTATATAATTTGCTGGCTCATATCCCGCAGATACAGGCGGATATCCAGGGCCACCTGATCATTTCTGCTTCTGGCAGTGTGCAGTTTCCGGGAAACACTGCCGACGTGTACCGCCAGGCGATTTTCAATATGCATGTGGATATCTTCCAGGCGATCAGAAAATTCAAATTTTCCTTCACTGATTTCTTCTCTGATTTTTTCAAGGCCGACAATAAGTGATTCAGACTCTTCATCAGTAATAATGGCGGCTTTGGCCAGCATTTTACAATGGGCAATGCTGCCGTCAATATCATACGGATAAAGACGTTTATCGATATCAATGGATGATGTAAAAGCTTCCACTGCAGCGTCTGTTTTTTCCACAAATCGTCCACCCCACGGTTTTTCTGTCATATCTGTATCCTAAAAACATTTAAAACTTTATGCACTCCAACACAGGCGCTTGGGAATGATGTTTTTTTCCTATTATAAATGCCGGATTACGCGGTGACCCGCTAATCCGGACTACAAATTGAAAAAGTCTTCTACCTTCTACCTTATACCTTATACCTTATACCTTATACCTTATACCTTATACCTTATACCTTATACCTTATACCTTATACCTTATACCTTATACCTTATACCTTCTATCTTCTTTTATCTTCTTTTATCTTCTTTTATCTTGCATCATTTTCCGGATTCTCAACCGAAGGGCATTCAACCGAATGAAACCTTCTGCATCAAACTGCTTGTAAACCGAATCATCCTCAAATGTGGCAAAATCAACGTTATACAGAGACTCATCTGATTTAAGGCCGATGACCCGGCAATTCCCTTTATACAGTTCCAGACGGACAACCCCGTTGACGTTTTTCTGGGTGTCATCAATCATCTTCTGCAGGAGTTCCCGCTCCGGAGCAAACCAAAAACCATAATAAATCATTTCCGAATACCGGGGAATCAAAGAATCCCTTAAGTGCATGACTTCACGGTCCAAAGTCAGTGATTCAAGTCCGATATGGGCGGACCGAAGGATGGTGCCGCCGGGTGTTTCATAGACCCCGCGGGATTTCATGCCAACAAATCGGTTTTCAACAATGTCATCCCGCCCGATACCATGTTGACCGCCAACTTTATTCAGTTCTCCCAGTAAATTCGCCGGAGACAAATAATGGTCATTGATAGCCACCGGGTCACCCTGCTTGAATGTTATTTCAATGATATCCGCTTCATTCGGGGCATCTTTGGGAGATGTGGTCAATGTATACATATCTTCAGGGGGTTCATTCCAGGGATCTTCCAATACGCCGCCCTCATAGCTGATATGAAGCAGATTCCGGTCTGTACTGAATGGCGATTTTTGGGTGGCAGTTACCGGAATGCCGTGTTTTTTGGCAAATTCCATGAGTATGGTTCTGGAATTCAAATCCCACTCCCGCCAGGGAGCAATAATCTTAATATGCGGATTTATCGCAAAATAGGACAATTCAAAACGGACCTGATCGTTTCCCTTGCCGGTGGCGCCGTGGCTGACGGCATCGGCATTTTCCAGTTTGGCAATTTCCATCTGGCGTTTGGCTATCAGGGGCCTGGCCAGCGAGGTGCCCAGCAGATACTGTCCTTCATAAATGGCATTGGCGCGAAATGCCGGAAACACATACTCTTTTACAAAATCTTCCCGCAAATCATCCACATAGACGTTCACTGCACCGGTTGATCTGGCTTTCTCATCAATATGGTCCAGTTCTTCCGCCTGGCCGATATCCGCTGCAAATGCCACGACCTCGCAATGATATGTTTCAATCAGCCATTTCAAAATTACGGATGTATCAAGGCCGCCCGAATATGCCAGCACCACCTTGTTGACCTGTTTTGTCACGATAAATCTCCTTTATTTTAATAAGACATCAAGAATTGCCCGATGCATATGCATTTTATTTTCAGCCTGGTCCCAAATCACGGACTGAGCGCCTTCCAGAACGTCTTCGGTTATCTCTTCACCGCGGTGGGCCGGCAGACAATGCATGACAATGGCATCTTTATCGGCAACATTCATTAGCAAAGGATTAACCTGATATGGTTCAAATACCTTCTGCCGTTGGGCCTGTTCATCTTCCTGGCCCATGCTGGCCCAGACATCCGTATTAATAACATCCGCGTCCCGGGCGGCTTCAAGGGGATCCGTCGTCAAAAGAATTGCGCTATTTTTTTCACGGGCCTTTGCCAGAACATCCTTATCCGGAGCGTATCCATTTGGACAGGCCAATGACAGGGTAAACCCTAATGCGGCAGCGGCATTGATCCATGAGTGGGCCATGTTATTTCCATCGCCGATCCAGGCAACATTCAATCCCTGACAGGGGCCTTTATGTTCAATGACCGTCAACAAATCACTTAAAATCTGGCAGGGATGATATTTGTCAGTCAGCGCATTAATCACCGGAATATCAGATGATGCGGCGAATTGTTCGATCAGGTCCTGTGAAAAAGTTCTGAAAGCAATCCCGTCAAGGTATCGGGACAACACCCGGGCCGTATCTTCAATCGGTTCATTCCGGGCCATCTGGGTGTCCCCGGAACTGATGAATATGGGCGTTGCCCCAAGCTGAATGGCTGCGGCTTCAAAAGAAATCCGCGTACGGGTGGATGGTTTATCAAAAATGAGACCCACCGATTTTCCGGACAGCGTATGATCCAAAATACCCTTTT
>Ga0307991_1002479_pt1 | contig 12442 bp, 9 predicted proteins | sample EllFjometagen131_FD_203146 | JGI IMG/M metagenome (GOLD analysis project Ga0307991, IMG submission 203146) | Marine microbial communities from Ellis Fjord, Antarctic Ocean - #131 | ecosystem: Environmental > Aquatic > Marine > Unclassified | place: Southern Ocean | collected 2014-10-08 | reverse complement strand
TTTAGTCGAAATCCAATTATAGCATGCCTTATTTAAATTTACAGCGAAAATCACTCCTTTTGATAGATCGAAATTTATTGTAACTTGCTTAATCCCAATGGCCGGGCTCTAATGGGACAGGCTCTAGCTAATGCGACATATAACGTCGAACCTTATATGTCGCATTAGCTATTCCACCTTAAACCTATTTAACGCCCGGTATACTGTTGCCCGAGAAACCTCTAAATATTCGGCAATTTCATCTATCCCATAACCCCGGGCCTGAAGCTGCTCGAAAAGAAATATTCTCGCTTTTATATCACTCGGCTTCCGCAGTCGGTTCTTTTCTCTGAGACTTACCATTATCCTTTCTAATTCCTTATCATCTGCATAACCCTCCCCTAAAAGGCTTCCATGTTCAGAATTATCTCCATTCTTTAAAATTCCAGGATAGCGTTTCTTAATCCAGATCCCCAACTTCCCGAAAACTCTTTTGTCTTCCAAAATATTTGCCACTTTGAAACCCCGCACCTCATCTAGCAAAGCCCGATATCGATTTCTTGCCAGAGTACTATCAGGATTAATCATCGACAGGATAAACCGCCAATTCACAAAAGTAACCGGATCGGTATCCTGGCAATATAATCTCCAGGTCGTCCATCGATAGTTTGAGTAATTCTGGACAATGCCGGCCCGTACCGGATTTAGATGAATATATGTAGATATCCCTAATAAGTAATGTTTATCAAAGCAACTGGCTTGCCGAAATATACTACCAAATACATGCCCCTTTCGTTCATATTTGGAATTGAAGTATATCCCATAACGGGTAAACAGGTTATGCATCGCCCAGGTGAGATTGTCTTTGTTTTGAAAAAATAATATATGTAGATGGTTGGTCATAAGTGCAAACGCAAGCACGTCCAACTTAAATTCCTCTGCTGTCCGCTTTATCAGTTTGAGCATATATAGATAATCACTGTCTTCTAAGAACAATGGTTCCCGGCCTGTCGCTCTCTGGGTAACATGAGAAATGAGGCCAGGTAAACTAAGCTTCTTACGAGGGAAAAAAGAACGTTTAATCCCTCTATCTTTAAGAATAATCTTTTGATTCGTATTCATTTTTAAATAATGATACGTATAAGGTTCGACGTTATATGTCTCATTATATTTTATATTTATTAGGCGTTAAGCTCGGGGGTGGGTACGATCGTAGACTTTTTTCAGGTGCTCTCTGGATAGATGGGTGTATATCTGGGTGCTGGATAGGTTCTCATGGCCGAGGAGCTCCTGGACGGCACGAAGGTCGGCTCCGGCATCGAGGAGATGGGTGGCGAAAGAATGACGGATGGCATGGGGAGTTATTTTTTTTGGGATCGAAGCCTGCTTGATATACTTATTTAGCAGCTTTCTAACCGATTCGGCGGTAAGCCTTTCTTTTGACCGGTTAATAAATAATGTTGAGGTTGCGCCTTTCAGGGGGAGTTTCTTCATATACTCCCGGAGAGCCTGAACCGCGTAACTTCCGAGTGGACAGAGGCGCTCCTTCTTCCCCTTCTCTCTCACCTTTACTATATCTCCGATCAGATCCACATCTCCCCGATTTATCCCCACCAGGGCGCCAACCCGGATACCGGTGCTATAGAGTGTCTCGAGTATAGCCCGGTCTCTCAATCCCAGAAAAGTTGAGGTATCCGGCGCATCCAGCAGTGCCTTTATCTCATCCGCGGCAAGAAACGACGGAAGCTTCTTATCCTGCCGGGGAGTCCAGACCTGGCGGGCAGGGTTATTCTCCAGCACACCTTCCCGCCGCAAGAACCGGAAGAATGATCGCAAAGTAGAAATTTTTCTTGCCAGAGAACGCTTGCCGTTTCCAATCTGCTTCAAGTATGCCATATACCTTCGCAGAGTAAGACGATCAATCTTCTTAACTCTTACCGCGCCTGTCATCTCCTGAGAATTTAGAAACTTCTGGAATTGATCTAAATCAGAGCGATAATTCCGGAGAGTATGCTCCGACGCATTCCTCTCCAGACGGAGATAGCGCATAAAGGCGTCGATGTATGATTCAAATGAGGCCGGCATTAGAAGTTAGCTCCACATAAATTCTTATTTATTAGCCGCCAAAATGCGCAAAAATTCACAGGACTTCTGTTTTTAAATATTTTGATCGGACGGATCGGTCGGATCCGTCTGAAGCCGCCTACCCAATCGGTCAAGTCCTGATTTAAAGTTGTCACTTTCTTAGATTATACTTATTGGTTTTATACACTCAGTCTTTCCTCTTTCTTTAATATCCAACGTGTCCGCCATAGCTTTAGCGAAGGAGGATGGCCAACTTTCAATTTCCAATTCCCAAATTCGGTTCGGTGCCGGTAACCGACAAGCCGGTTAGAACTTAGCTTCGCAACTATGGGAACAACTTCCAGCCGCGATTATCGGGGCTGGAAGCCCCCCCCACAGACAGTTTATTGTCCCAATAATATTATTGAACAAATCGGGATCCCAATGGATATCGGTCCCGATAATATCAATTAAACAAACCGGGATCCCGAAGTATTTCGGTCCCGAGACTTAACGTTAAGCAACTCGGGATCCCGAAGTATTTCAGGAGAGAAAATTCCGAAGCAAGAACTTAGCCCTCAACTTCGCCTCGGGCAACTTTTCCGAAGCCGCAAGAAATTGGCAGTTGGCCATTGGTTATTGGGCGTTCGCTCCCCACTCCCCATCTAAGTTCGTATAAACAACTTCCCCGGAAGACGCTTGATGAGCTTTTTGAGTTCCAGGGAAATCAGGGCCGCGGAGATGGCCGGTGAGGAGAGGCCGGTCTCTGAAAATATTCGATCGATCCCGATCTCCTCTTCCGAAAGTTCTTGAAAAATCAACCGCTCATTCTCGGATAGATTCTTTAATATGACTTCCGGATCTGCGTTATCAGGGAAAGAAACCGATTTAGAGGGAAAGAGATATTCAAACTCCTCCAGGATATCATCGATCCCACCTACCATCTTGGCGCCATCCTGAATCAGGGAGTTGGTCCCCCGGGCGGAAAAACTGTCGATCCGCCCCGGAACCGCCATGACCATCCGCCCCTGCTCCATCGCCAGACGGGCAGTGATCAGGGCGCCGCTCCGCTGCGCCGCTTCCACTACCAGAACCCCTAGAGAGAGCCCGCTAACCACGCGGTTTCTCAGGGGAAAGTTCTGCCGATCCGGTATCGCCCGAATCGGAAACTCGGAGATAACCGCTCCGGAGCCGGATATCTCTTTCGCCAGTTCCCCATTCTCCGGGGGATAGATATTCCCCAGACCGCTCCCGAGAACAGCGATCGTCCTCCCCCCGGCCTGCAATGCTCCGCGATGAGCCCTGGTGTCGATCCCCCGGGCCAGGCCGGAAACCACGGTAAAACCACGGGCGGCCAACTGGTGGGATATCTTCTGAGCGGTCTGAAGTCCGTAATGCGAGGCCCGGCGGGAACCGACAACGGCCAGGGCCGGTTTATCCTCCGGGATCAAGTTCCCCTTGAGATAGAGAACAACAGGAGGATCATATATCTCTCTGAGATTCGCGGGATAGTCAGGGTCAAAGATGGTCATGATCGTGACACCCAAATTCTCTATCAGCCGAAACTCTTCCCGATATTCCAGTTCCTCCCATCTTCTAATAGCCCCCGCCAGATGCGAACCGATCCCCGGCACCTTTTGCAGCGAGTATGCCGGCTGGTTCATAATCTCGACCGCCGAACCAAAATGATCCATTAGACTACGGATCCGAACCGTCCCTAACCCCTGGATCAGGTTAAGGATAACCAAATATTCTTTCTCATTCATAAGTTATCGCCTTCGGCACTAACTTATCGAAAAATACAAATATGGAAAATTTATAACGCATTTATCTCTGTTTACCTGACTCAGCACTCTTCCGCGCTGCTTCTTTCCGAGCGGACCGGAAGAGGCGGAATAGGATAAAGGCTTCGATCAGGAGCCAGATGGTGAGGATAAGAATGGCGACTCCGGTGATCATCAGGGGGATACTTCCCTTCTCCCAGAAATCTATTAGTTTCATGACCATGGCGGTAAGGGTAACCGTCAGCATAAATCCCATCGGGATGGTAAAATAGATTGATCTTCGCCGGATCTGAAAGAGATAAACCGAGATCGCCAGCAACCCCAGAGCGGCCAGAAGCTGGTTGGTGGTTCCGAAGAGTTCCCAGAGGGTCAGGCCGGCCGGATGACCGCCGATTTTCATCAGGGCGAAGTATCCGATCGCGATGATACCGATCAGACTGGAGAGATAGCGGTTTTTTAGAGGCTTGATATGGAAGGTAGATCCCAAGGCCTCAATATTGTATCGCATCAGTCGGGTCCCCGAGTCCAGAGTGGTCATGGCGAATGAGACCACCACCACCGAGATAAGAGCAACAGCAAAATCCTTCGGCACCCCCAACTGTGAGATAAATACACCGGAGCCTTCAATGAAGACATTAAGCTTCGGCCCCAGTCGATTCATCAGGGAAAAGTCACCATACTGACTCAGCCAGGCGGCCCGGGTACCTATTGTAGTCGTGCAGGCAATAATCACCACCACCGCCAACAGGCCCTCGGCCAGCATCCCGCCATAACTTATAATGCGAGCATCACGAATACAGCCCAGTTGCCGAACCGTGGTGCCGGAAGAAACCAGATTATGGAAGCCGGAGATCGCCCCGCAGGCAATGATAATAAAGAGAAAGGGAAATATAGGAGGTAAACCCCGGGCATTAAGATGAAGGGCAGGGGCCACTACCTCGGGCCGGCTGATGAAGATCCCTATATAGATCATGATCACACCGATATAGAGTTCGAATGAATTAAGATAATCACGGGGTTGGAGCAGAAACCAGACCGGAAGGACAGAGGCGAAGAAAGCATAGATAAGGAGGATATAAATCCAGAGATCAATCGAATTGATCTGGGCCTTCTTTAATAGCAAGGCTGTCTCCTCTTCCCCGTCTTCTTGAAAATATTTTGCGACCGAACCGGGCCGTGTAATATCCGGAAGAATCCCGGATTTTTTCATTTCGACAATTCGATTTTGAATCTCCCAGGGGAGAAATTTCTGGTAGATAGGGACCGGGTGGTACAATCCCACCTCGATCATCCCGAACATCAAAATAACCCCGATGCCGGTGGCAAGCAGTGGGGCGACATGCCGTTTATACATCATATATCCTATCAACATAGCGATCGGGATCAGGGCCATAACCGGGATTACAGCGATCGGATAAAAATTGGTAAAGAGGACCGCGATGATCAGTGCAAATACCCCCATCGCCAAGGCCAGGAGGAAGAAGATGACCAGCATGAAGAGAGTCCCGGCCCGGAAACCGATCAGATCCCGAACCACCTCCCCGATAGGACGCCCCTGGTTGCGAAGCGAGATAATCAGTGCCCCGAAATCATGGGCGGCCCCGAAAAACATCGTCCCGAAGAAGACCCAGAGGAAGGCGGGAAGCCAGCCCCAGATAACCCCGATAGCCGGGCCCATGATCGGTCCCAGTCCGGCAATTGAGACAAAGTGATGACTGAATAAGATACTTCGGCGGGTGGGGACAAAATCAATTCCATCTTCCTGTTCCCGGGAAGGCAGCTTCTCGTCCGGGAGAAGACGGAATATCTTCTCCTGGAGAAAACGGGCATAGAGAAAGTAGGACAATAAAAAGCCAATAATTGAAATTAAGGTCAGAACGATCGCGCTCATTTTTCAGTAACTCTGTTTTGCATGACGATTACCCCCCCTATCTCAGCAGCTTTTTTTGACAAGACGATTATGGGACAGGACAATTCCCATACCAGAAATCGTCCTGTCCCATAATCGTCTTGTTAAAATAGTCTTTTGGAAATCGTCCTGTCAAGAATAGTCCTAATAATACTCCTTTAACCGGAAATATCAATCTTCCCCATATAGAGGCACTATCTTAAACTCAACGGCATCGACCAGGCCCTTATCAGTTATCTTGATGGCGGGGATGGGAGGGAGGGCCATAAAGGATAGTGTCATAAATGGGTCTTTCAGGGAAGAGCCCAGATCATGGGCGGCTTTGTTGAGCCTGGTAATCGCGCGGCTGACTTCAGGTAGGGGTTTGGGAGAGATAAGGCCAGCTATGGGAAGAGGGAGCGCAGCTTTTATCTCATCATGATCGACGACCACCTGTCCCCCACCCAGCCGGACTATCTCGATAACCGCGGTCATCATATCGCTATCATCGGTCCCGACCACAATAATATTATGAGAGTCATGAGCGACCGATGACGCGAGAGCACCGGAGCGGAGACCAAAACCACGCACAAAACCCAACCCCACTCTTCCCGAAGCGGTATGCCTCTCAATTACCGCGATCTTTAAGATGTCGCGCCGTGGATCGGAGATAGCAAATCCATCTTTTGTCTTCATTGAGAGCATCAGCTTTTTCGTGATAAGCTCCCCCGGGACCACACCGATTACCTTAGCTTTCCCATCCTTCGCTTTAATGGAGAATTCTCCCAGACCAAGCCAATCCACATTAACCGAGCCCCGGAGATGAGGAAGCTTTGGCTCCCAGCCTTTAAGTGTTAATTTCTCCTTTCGGGCGACCTGGCAACCGTTCTTAAATACCCGCTCCACTTGAAAATTTTTAAAATTATCGAATACCACCAGGTCAGCCTGGTATCCAGGAGCAACTGCTCCGAGATGAGAAAGACCAAAATATAGGGCCGTATTGAGTGTCCCCATCCGGATAGCATCAACAGGATCAATTCCGGCCCGGATCGCGGTCCGGATCATAAAATCAATATGACCTTCCGCTATGAGATCTCCGGGATGGCGATCATCGGTAGCAAGTAGGCAACGCGAACAGGTCCGGGGAGTACAGAGGGGAAGCAATGCTTTCAGATTCTTAGCCGCTGTCCCTTCCCGAAGCATGATAAACATCCCCCGGGCCAGCTTTTCCCGCGCCTCGGAGAGTGTCGAGCATTCATGATCGGATCTGATTCCCGCCACAATATATGCATTGAGATCCTTGCCCGAAAGCCCTGGAGCATGGCCATCGATCGGAGAACCTCCTGCCGCCCTTATCTTAGCCATCACCTCCGGATCCCGGTTAAGTACTCCGGGGTAGTTCATCATCTCAGCCAACCCAAGAACCTGCTCTTCTCCCCAGAGGAAGGCAAGATCCTGACTGGTCAGATCGGCGCCCGAAGTCTCAAATTCCGTAGCCGGCACACAGGAAGAGAGCATGATAAAGACATTGAGCGGGCATCCCCTGGAGGAGTTGATCATATAGCGGATTCCGTTCACCCCGAAGATATTGGCGATCTCATGGGGATCGATAATGACTGTAGTCGTTCCATGGGGTACAACCGCCCGGGCGTATTCGGGGACGGTGACCATGCTGGACTCAATATGGACATGGGCATCCATGAAACCGGGGGCGAGGTAAGCGCCTTTCAGATCAATAACTTTTTTCGACCGGTAATCGCCGATCCCGATAATAATATCCCCGGCAATAGCGACCGAGGTCCTCTCCACCCGACCGGAGAAGACATTAACCATCCGGCAGTTCGAGAGAAGAAGATCAACCTTCCCCTCCCCCCGGGCCAGCGCGATTTTGTTCTCCAAATCCATTTTATTTTATCATTGAAATAAGCTGATTAAAACCACGAAGATCACGAAGGTTTCTAAAACAATTGAGCTAAATCTTGTTTGTTTCTCAATTATTCTTCGTGTTCTTCGTGTTCTTCGTGGTGAATTACTTCGTTGTTCTATATGAAATCTTTAAAATACCACGCCGAATTTGCCGCCGTAGTAATTACTGGCATTCTCCGGCTCTAAATACCCTTCACTTAAATCAGAGTCATTGATCTTCCAATATTCTCCGAAGGCCTCCAGCTTCAAGCCGATCTTATCATTGATATCATAACGTATATAGGGGGTAAATCTGATGCCCCAACCGTCTTGCCCGGTAAATTCAATATCCCCACTCTTGTTTTCTCCATGGAACATCCAGTCAAACTCACTTTTTAACCCGATCGTCCATTGCCCACTACTTGCAATAGAGGCTGAAATGTCAATGCCCAGAGGCATATACAGATAGACTTGTTCTCTCTCATAACCTCCTGCGCCTAAATCATTCAAATCATTATTAAGATATCTATAACCAATTCCACTGTATGGCATTATACAGACTCCATCTTCCCCAATCATATAGCCGGCAATTCCTCGAAAATTATATATATAATTCGATGTATCTCCCTTAAGGGATCCACCTGACGAATATCCTCCATCATATTCCACATCCCCACCCACCATCGACATATAAAATTGAAAGTACCAGGGATGGGCGGCCAGGATCGCGATGGACCCATAAACGCCCCCTTGAACTCCATCCTCCCTCATGAGATGCGACTCCCGGTAGTGAAAATCTCCTATCTCCAGACCGGCTTCCATCTCAACATCCTCGATAACTCCAGCGAAAGTGAATGAACCGGTGAGACTAAAGATAACTAACGCAATTATAATACAGCTATTTTTCATATTTTTTGTACCTTTTTTCAATCGGACGAATCCGTCGAATCGGATTGATTGGTCTGCAAAACCAACAGCACACTCACTGATGGCGACATCCCCTTTGATTATTCTCCGCTCATCCCGGCCTTCTTTTGCCTTTCATCCACCGCCGGTCCGGTTATCTCCAGCCGGACAATCCGACGATCGGTGGCCTGGGTAATCTTAGAGAGATGACCATGGAATTCAATCTCCTCTCCAACCGGCGGAATCTTACCTGTCAGATCGATCAGAAAACCGGCTATAGTCTCCTCCTCTTTATCTTCAGGCAAATCTAACCCCAGAATGTCGTTAAGTTCATCAAGTCGCATCCGCCCGGATACCTCCGCCACGTTTCCTTTCATTCTGAATAGTGAAACCTCATCCAGATCATACTCGTCACGTATCTCCCCCACGATCTCCTCGATTATATTCTCCAGGGTCGCGACACCGGCGACACCTCCATATTCATCCACTACAATCGCCATATTCATATCGTTATTTCGCAACTCATCCAGAAGATCTTCCAGAGGCTTGCTCTCCGGAACAATATACGGCTCCCGGATTATGGAGGCAATCCCCTCTTCGTCCGCCGCCATTACCAGATCGGAGACCTGAACAGTACCTATTATCTTATCCACCCGTTCCCGATAGATAGGAATCCTGGTATGGCCCGTCTCGCTGATTATCCGTCTGATCTGCTTCACAGTCGAATCTTCCGGAGCCAGTGTGACATCGATCAACGGCACCATAACTTCTGATATATCATTTTCTCCGAACTCGAAGACCCGGGCGATCATCTGCTCCTCAACTTCCGTTAATGCTCCCTGTTTCTTTCCTTCTTCCATTAAAAGACGAATATCATCCACTGAAGAAAAGAGCTTACTCGCCTCGGAGTCTACCCCGAAGAAGCCAAGCAGACGGGTAGAAAACCATGAAACAATTTTTACCAGAGGATAAAGCAGATAATACGATATCCGGAGCGGCGTACACAGAATCAGACTGACCCGGGTAGCCCGGGGGCGTACCACATTTTTAGGGATAATCTCGGCAAAAATCAAAACAACCGGAAGCATGATGATGGTAGCAATAAATGGACCTTGATCCACAAGACCCAGTCGGCGGGTGAAGAGATATGACGCCACAGTAGCCCCAAGTACCAGAAAAAGATTTATCCCGACCATGGTAGTAGAGAGGAACTTCTCCGGATATTCCAGCAACTCATGAATTACCTGGGCCCGGGGATCCCCGGAGTCAGCCAGGTGCCGAATCCGGAGGCGGTTAGCAGAGACCAAGGCCATCTCCGACGCGCAGAAAAATGCCTGTAGAATCAAACAAGATATAATGATTATTAAGCAAATGCCTATTGACATATAAATAAGCTCACGAAGTCTACCCCGATAAAATCGGGGTTCGCTTCTTTATGTTTTGAACAACGGCTATTAATATTAGATCAAGACAATACCGAAATAACTACTAACAAGCCCTTATTAACTTTAACCTAAGTTGAGCGATTATTGAGGATCAGCCGTAGCTAGACCTTCCTCGAAAAGCCTTTTTTACCACGAAGAACACGAAGTTCACGAAGGAATTTGAAAAAACAGGAATAATTACATAGTTTTCTTTGTTTTTCTTCGTGTTCTTCGTGACCTTCGTGGTTAATATTTAGTTTTTTGAACACAAATAGTTTAAAATACCTTTTCAAGTATGGTCTAGCTAAAGCCCCGAATCAAGTTCGGGATGCCCCGAAATAATCTGGATGCCCCGCAATAAGCGGGATGCAAGCACGAGCACAAGCACTCTGGCGGACTTGTGAAATGTGCTAAGATTATGAGGCTGTATCGGTTTTTCTCCCTATCCCCTTACTGTGTATTGCCACCTCATCGATCCTGCGTTTTTTTAAGCTCAACACAGTAAACTGAATATCTCCATCCCGGTAGATTTCTTCCGGCTGAGGGATATGCCCCAGGCATTCACAGAGAAACCCTCCCAGGGTCACATTCTTCCCCCCGGTAAGGTTTAAATCAAATTCTTCATTGATGAACTCAAGCTCCAGTCGTCCTTTTAGTTGAATAGTATTATCATCAATTACCGTGTATTCCGGCGGAACTTCCCCCCGTTCTCTAATCTCTCCTACGATCTCTTCTATTAGGTCATCCAGAGTAATCAGCCCGGAGATACCGCCATACTCATCTACCACCAGGGCGATATGAATCTTGCGCTCCAGAAATTCTTTGAGAAGACGGGCCGCTTTCATAATCTCGGGGACAAAATACGGCCAGCGGAGGAAGTTACCCAGTTCCAGGCGTTCATCTCCCCGGGCGCGGGCCATCACCAGATCCTTCGGATAGAGGATCCCGATAACATTCTCAACCTTGCCGGAGTAAATCGGTATCCGAGAATACTCTTTTTCTTTAATTATCCCGGCGATATTCTCCAGGGGGATATCCACCTCAAACGAAACAATCTCATTACGTGGTGTCATCAACTGGCGAACGGTCTTATCGCCCAGTTTAAATATCTCCGAAATCATCTCTTTCTCATCCCCGTTTAGAGTGCCTTCCCGGGAACCAAGATAGAGAGCGGTAGTCAGTTCCTCTTTGGTCAAGGGAGTATCACTCTGCAGGGGCTTCTTCTGAAAAATAGATATTATCAAGTCGCTGAAAAAATGAACTACTATCCGGAGCGGGGTAACCACTTTTTCCAGGATTGAGATAGCCGGGGCAATAGCCAGGGATACTCTCTCCGCCCGATTGATAGCCAGAACCTTCGGGGCTACTTCACCGAAGATCAGAATAATAAATGTCATTACGATAGTGGAGAAGATCCAGGCCAGGGAACTAAGCGGACCGGGAAATAATATTTTAAAGGAGAGGCGCTCGGCCATGGTAGAGGATAGGATATTTACAAGCATATTCCCAACCACAATGGAGATAAGGAGTCGCCGGGGACTACTGAGCAAGCGGGAGATGATGGAACCGCGCTCCGGATGAGTGTGCTTCAACTTTTCCACTGTCAAGCGATTGAGAGAGAAGAGAGCAGTCTCCGAACCGGAGAAGAAGGCGGAAAAACCCAGCAGGATCGCCAAGAATAATAATAGTAATAGAAAAGCTACCGTCATTGTCAGTCAAAAAGATAACATAACCTCTGAGCATGTAAATATTTTATTTTTTCCCTTCGGAAAAAAATAACTGGTTTGAAATTTTCAGCCTACGTTATATGTTAATCTTAAAAGTAAAAACAGGAATCCATGTTAACTCCATTTATTTTTTGCATTTTGTTGTCCAGGTAATAACATAGAACTCAAACATAATAATTTTACGAAATAAAAATTATTACTCCGATTGATCCAATCGGAGCTGGATAAAGTTGCAAGCATAACGAGCAAATTTATGAGAGCGATTAAAAATTATTACCGTATCTTAAACATCGGGCCACATGCATCGCGCAAAAGCATACGTTCTTCCTTCCGCCGGCTGGCTATGAAGTATCATCCCGATACCAGCGAACTCGATCCCGAGAGCGCGGCCGCGCGGATGCGAATGCTGCTGGAGGCTTACCGTATCCTGATGGATGCCGAAAAACGATCGATCTATGACCTCCGCTTTAAAGCTCGTAAAAGCAAAGAAGGTCTCTCATACCGCGAGTCACTGGAAAAACGCAAAGATGACCCCTACTCCCGGGGACTTTTAATCTTCTATGATCTCCTCAATGGAAGTACGAAAAAGGCAATATTTAATTATGAACGGTTAATGAAAGACAACCCGGGTGGAGTAGATCTCCTAGCCCTGCTCGGCTTCGCCGATTACCTCGACTGTATCTTCCTCCTGGCGGAGGGTTATCAGAGGATGAATCATTACGATAAGGCTATCAGACATTATGAGGCGGTATTCAAGGAAGATCT
>Ga0307991_1002478_pt1 | contig 12446 bp, 12 predicted proteins | sample EllFjometagen131_FD_203146 | JGI IMG/M metagenome (GOLD analysis project Ga0307991, IMG submission 203146) | Marine microbial communities from Ellis Fjord, Antarctic Ocean - #131 | ecosystem: Environmental > Aquatic > Marine > Unclassified | place: Southern Ocean | collected 2014-10-08 | reverse complement strand
CAGGAGGGCTCTTCCGGAAGTGGTTTTTGTAAAGATAAAATAATTTTGACATTGGCATACCATGGTTATATTATAATCAGTAGTAAGTAATAATTATTTATGGAGGGTTAACTATGGATAACCAGTTGATTACCTCTGAAGAAATTCCTGCTACTGAAATAATAAGCCATTGGGACCAGGAAAAAGCCTGGAGCATCTTCAAATTTTTAGATGTTAATGAAGAAACCAGAAAAGACTATCAATACCGGATCGGCCATTTTCTTAATTTTATTAGTGATAAAAGATTGAACCAAAATAGTTTTTTAGAATATAAAAACTATTTAAAGCTCCGGACCGATTACACAGTGGCAACAAAAAACAAGTATTTAGTTACTGCTAAAATCTTTCTAAAAGAATTAAACCGGAGAAGTTTATTACCGGTTGACATTACCCAAAATATTAAATCATTCAGCCAGTCCAAAAAACATAAAAAAGAAGGTCTGAATGAACAGGAAATCGGAAAATTGACTATTGCCTTAAAGGAACTTCCCAATACTCCACCCAATACCCGTATAAAAGCAATGATCAGTCTCCTGGTATTGCAGGGATTAAGACAGATAGAGATCACCCGGTTGGATGTAAAAGATGTTGATTTGATAAGAAAGACGGCACTTGTTGAAGGGAAAGGCAGAGATGACAAAGAAATCATTTATCTTCATCCGGAAACAGTCAAGCATATCAAGCGATACCTGAAAGCAAATAATCTCAAAGACGGCGCCCTGTTTGTCAGTAACAGCAATAATAGCAAGAATGTCAGGATAACTACCAGGGGATTAAGAATGATCATAAAGAAAATTTTAAAGGATCTCGATATTGAAAAGTGTATTCATGGATTCAGGCATTATTTTACCACTACCCTACTTAAAAATTACCAGGGAAATCTTTTAAGGGTTGCCCAGTATACCCGGCATAGAAGCCTGGAGATGTTGCAGGTTTATAATGACAATATTGAAATGGAAAATGATTTGCCGAAATATTATAAGACGTTTAGGGGAATAAAGTTTTAATAAGCAAATCCTACTTCCGATAAGGTTAATTACAGGAAGTAGGATTTGCAAAATATTATAGTAGTCCGTAAATTTAAATAATATTGAAAATTAAATAAGAAAAAGCGATAATCTTAAAAGTAGGTGAAAAATTATGGACAAAAAAGAGACTGATAAAAATGGTATTTTAACCATAGGAGAGTTGGCGGAGGTTTCCGGAACAAGATTAACTACACTCAAATATTATACCGAACTTGGAATTTTGCCTTTTAGCCAGGAAGGAAAAAGATTAACCCGGAAATATTCAGAAAGAAAAGCAATAGAACGCCTTGAAAAAATTAAGGGAATGAAAGAAAAAAGATTAACGATTAAAGAGATAGTTGAGCATTTTAATAAGTCTACTAAAGAAAGATAAAACATACAACCTTTAGACTTATAAATAATATGTATTTTTTATACAGCGGGGCGTGCATAAACAGAATACTTTACAAAATATATCGATTTGAAAGCACAAACGAAGTAGTTCGGTTATTTTATGACAACTAGTTTTTTGAAAGGAAATAGTATGAAGTGGTTTGACGAAATTTTACAGGACTTAATTGAAAAATTTGGAGAAGAAAAAGTTACTAAAAATGTTGATAAACTAATCAATGATTCTTTACCAGAAGTGGCACAACTTATCTATAATTCACTAAAAGACTCTTCAAAAGATATGCTAGATGAGTATAGGTTAAGACGTATGAGTTTTGAGTCAAGATTATTATTAAGATGGATGAAGCCTATTAATTTACTTGAGACTTTGCAAGTCATTGCATTAGAATCAGGAGAAGAATTTTATAAAGAAATGAATGCTGATGTTGTGAGTGATGAACCAGATAAAATAAAAGCCTTAATATCTATACATGCAAGGGCTTGTAGAATAACGGATGAAATTTTATGCCTATTAAAGGGTGGTTTTCCAGATGCTGCTTTTGCTAGGTGGAGAACATTGCATGAATTATCAGTATTATCGTTTTTTATTTCGGAAAACGATAATGAACTATCTCAAAGGTATTTGGATTATAGTGTAATTGACTCTTATAAAGAAATGGAAGAGTATACTTCCTATCAAAATACATTAGGGCTGGAACCGCTTGATGAGAAAACGATAGAATCACTGAAGCGTGAAAAGAATAATTTAATTAAGAAGTACGGGGAAGATTATTTTAGTAAATATAATAATTATGGTTGGGCAGCTAATATTTTACCAAAGAGTAAGCGTAATTTCAAAGAAATTGAAGAGCGGGTTGGATTAGACTACTTGGGACCTTATTATAAGCTGGCATGTAACAATATACATTCTGGGGCAAAAGGTAATTTTTATAATTTAGGCTTAATTGAAAATGATGGAAGTGTCTTATTGTGTGGTTCGTCTAACTATGGTTTAGCGGATGCAGGACAAAATACTGCAATCTCATTACAACAAATATGTACAGTTCTATTGACACAGAAGACAAAATTTGAACAATTAGTTATTGTAAAAGTTATAGATAAATTATCAGGTGAAATATGTGAGGCATTTGTTGAGGTACAAAGGCAGATTGAACTAGAAGAAAAAAACGCGCTTTAGCTTCCATCGTCGCATAACAAAATATACTGATTTTTGGATACAAATAAAGTACTTTAATTATTTTAAGTCTTCGAAAACTTTTCTTAAAGAGGTAAAATTATGAATAAAACAGAACTTGGTTCAAGGACTGCAAAGGGAGGATTTGCAAATGAAAAGGCAATTTGTAAAAAATTTAATTCTTGGAGAAAGGACGTAGAAGCACAAGAATGGCTTAAAATAATGGGGTACGACATTAAAAAACTTAATTCTGTAAAAGCAATTCAGATTCCTACCCGTATAAAGAAAAGCGATTTAAGTAAGTTTGAGGTTAAAGAAGAAGAAGAAGAAGAATATGAACGGTTTGTAAGATTTAAAAAGGCGGACGCTCAGATAAGAATCATTATAATGATTGGAAATATATTAAAAATTGAAAATTTATCGCTAAAGAAAGCAAACTCTGATGCTGATTATAATCAAATTGACAAAAGAACCGTTGAAGTCTATCAAGAAATATGGAACTTTGACGATGAAATGGCTTTTTGGCTTAAACTTTTCACCGGAGAATTAGATCCTAAAAGATATTCAAGTAAAACAGGTATTAAAAAATTCAAAGATAAAAGACGCTTGTTCTTGAACGAGATGTCAGAAATAATTCAAAAAAAGATTATTGGTTTTTTCAAGAAAAATAGAATTGTGGTAATAAGCGATATAATCAAGGGTAGAGGTGGATTATCTGCTGATTGGATGTTAATTACGAAATTTAACCCAAATAATAAGACAACTATATGGACGCTCAGAGATATAAATGTTGCAATGAATTTTTTTGGAAGTGGTGAAATCTATGTTTCGCCAAGAGGAAGCTTATATATTGGGAAGGTAACCATGCAAAGAAAAGGTGGAACCCCAGACCCCACAAAATTACAATTCAAAATGAAACCATGTCAACTGTTTGAAATGGGAGAATGATGATGGAGATAAATAAAGTATATTTAGGTGACTGCATAGAAATTATGAAAAGTTTACCAGATAAATCTGTAGATTTAGTGTTTGCAGACCCACCTTTCAATATAGGTATAAAATACGATATCCACAATGATAACATGCCTTATGAAGAATATTATAAATGGTCCGAAAAATGGATAGGAGAAATAGGAAGATTACTTAAAAACAATGGAACGATATATGTTGCTATCGGCGATGAATTTGCATCAGAAATAAATATAATTTTAAAAAAGGCAGGTTTTCATTTCAGAAATTGGATTATATGGTATTACACCTTTGGACAAAATCAGAGGAAAAAATTTAATCGCTCTCATACACATATCTTATATTTTACTAAAGGCAAAGACCGTTTTACATTTAACGATAAAAATATAAGAATACCGTCGGCAAGGCAACTTATCTATAAAGATAAACGTGCAAATCCTATTGGGAAAATACCTGATGATGTTTGGCAATTTTCAAGAGTTTGTGGCACTTTTAAGGAACGTATTGAGAAACATCCCTGTCAGATGCCTGAAGACTTATTAAAATTAATAATAAAAGCAAGTTCTAATGAAGGAGATTTAATTTTAGATCCTTTTGGTGGAACAGGAACAACAGCTGTAGTGGCCAAGAGATTAAAACGTAATTTCATAACAATGGAAATATCAGAGGAATATTATAATGTTATATTAAAAAGATTGGATGGTAGAATTGCAGAAATAAGAAAAAATAAAACGGTTGAATTTAAAAAACAGAAAACATTATTCGATATTATAAGTTTGTCGCAAAAATTACGATAGATCAAATATACTGGAATCCTAAGTATTATCCTTTTATAAATTGGATAAGATGATCAAATAAAAATAAATAAATCAAACTGCTGCCCATTAAAAAAATTCTTCATTTGACATCTTCTTTCTTTTCAGTTAAACTATAGAAAAATAAATTTAAATTCGAGGTGTAATAATAAATGCAAACTTCAGATGTTCTAAAAAAAATAAACATTCCCAGACACAAATTATATTATCTGGAGCAAAAAGGTTATATTAACCCTAAAAAAATAACCAGGGGCGATCTAGAGATGAGAGAATATACAGATGAAGACTTTCGCAAAATCCAGATAATATGGAAATTTTTGAAGCAGGGTTTTAAGCATAAGGCTGCCTATCAAAAAGCAATGGAAAATCTAAATAAGTCTTAAGCCGGTACTTTATCTAAAATCTAAAAGGTTAAGAGAAAATATAACTATGCAAAAGAATAATAAAGTTAAAAAGCCCAGGGTTATCGCTATTACCAATCAAAAGGGAGGCGTGGGAAAAACCAACATCACTTTTAATCTCTCCGGAGCTTTAGCCGAAAAAAATAAAAGAATTCTCCTTATAGATTTGGACCAGCAGGGAAATCTTTCCTCTTCCTTTTTAGAAAATATTTACGATCTTAAATTTACCGTTGCTGACCTCTTTTTAGATAATGGCCTGGCTCTGGCCAAGGTTATTCAAAAGACTTCTTTCCAGAATATAGATATTGCCCCCTCTAATATTGATTTAAGCAAAATAGACCTTCAGCTGGCCGGAGAACCGGACGCCCAATATTTTTTAGCAGACAAATTAAAAGACTTAAAAGAGAATTATGATTATGTAATTATTGATTGTCCTCCAAGTTTAGGACTGGCCACCAGAATCGGCCTGGTAGCCGCAGATGAGGTTATCATCCCTTTAGAGTGTCAGGAATGGGCCGTTAAAGGGACCGCCTATTTAAGAGGGGCCATAACCAAGATAAGAAAAAGGGCAAATCCCAAGCTTAAAATAATGGGTTATATTATAAATAAGTTTGTCGGAAGAAGGAAGCTGGAAGAGATTTACCACGAAACTGTTTTAGAAGGTTTTAAAGATAAGGTATTTAAAGTAGAGTTAACGAACAGTGTTAAATATGCTGAGGCAACTACCCTAAAAAAACCGATTACTTATTACTTGCCCTCTTCAGAGCAAGCAGAAACCTATCGAAAATTAGCGCAGGAGTTTATAAATCATGGCTGAAAAAAAGGAAAATATTTTAAGAAAATCTGCTAAAGATACTTTTGCTTCTCTTCTTATTCAAAAAGAAGAGGCCATTAGGGAAGAAAGAAAGGGTATTCGGGAAGGAACAAAAGGGCTTTCCGGTGCCAGGATTATTGATATTTCCAGAATAAAAACAGATCCTGATCAACCTAGAAAAACCTTAAACCAAAAAAGCTTAAATGAATTAGCAGAGTCGATAAAAAAGCACGGCCTTTTGCAACCGATTACTGTAGAATATATAGAACAAGAAGATTATTTTAAAATAATCAGTGGCGAGCGAAGATATAAGGCTGCTAAATTAGCCGGTATTCAAGAGCTTCCCTGTATTATTAAATATATTGATCAGCATGTCCGTCTTATCCATCAGTTAATTGAAAATATCCAAAGGCAGGATCTTCCTCCGCTTGAAGAAGCAGAATCTATCCAAATTTTAATAAACAAAAGAAGGATTGAAAATCCAAACTACTCCCAAAGAGAAGCCTCAAGAGAATTAGGACTTCCTAAAAGCTACGTGAACGAAATGGTTTCTTTGCTTAAGCTTCCCCAGGACATAAAAGAGAGTGTCCGAACATCGGACACTATACCTAAATCCTTATTATTACTGCTTCTCCGGCAAAGTAATAAAATAAATATAAGAGAGTTTTACAGACAAATAAAAGAGGGAAATTTAACAGTTAGAGAAGCTAAAACAGAACTTACAAAGTCTAAAGATAAAAAAGGAAGGCCTAAATATTACGAATACAAATTTAAATCTCCTAAAAATGAATTTGTATTAAAAATTAAATTTAATAAATCTGAGGTAGAACAGTCTGAAATAACCGATGCTATTTATCAGGCATTAAATAGTCTAAATAAATGATTGGAATTGTTGGACATAAAAGAGAGTGTCCGATGTTCGGACACTGGGCAAAAGTCCTTATTATTACTGCTTCTCCAGCAAAGTAATAAAATAAATATAAGGGGTTTTTATAGGCAAATGATAATGAGAAAACCGCCATTTAGGCGGCTTCTCTTGGATCAATACCTAACCTCCTGTTTAGAACGCTAGGGATTATATTTTTAAATATAAGCGGCCCCTGGAGGCAACTATCTTACATCTAGTTTATATCACCCTTCCGGTAGTATACAGATTCAGGACTTACCCGCTTTTACATAAAATGACCACTCTGCCTATCTTTCGAAGAGACCCCTGGTCTCTTATCAGTAGGATGGAACCTTTAAATCTTATTTTAAAATAATACAAATGTCACAAAATATCAAATTGTCGAAAAATAGATTATTATTGCTCTAATATTTAAAATGAAATTTAGACAAAAGGAAATTAATTTGCCTGATATTGTTAATCTTAATAAATAATGAGGTTTAATTTAAAAAATACTTAATATAAAAGAGAGTGTCCGAACGTCGGACACGAAGTAAAAGTCCTTATTATTACTACTTCTCCGGCACATTAATAAATTAAATAAAAAGGGTTTTTACGGACAAATAAAAGAAAAAATCACAAGAGATAGCTATAAAAAATAATAAAAATAAAATTATCTTGCTAAAAATGAGTAAACGAGAAACATTGCACTTTGAAACGAGAACTATCGCACTTTGAAACGAGAACTATCGCACTTTGAAACGAGAACTATCGCACTTTGAAACGAGAACTATCGCACTTTGAAACGAGAACTATCGCACTTTGAAACGAGAAAATCACTTATTACCCCTTTATTTATAAGGGTTTGCCAAAACCTTAACTATCTTTAACATATATAACAACTACAACAAGAGAAGATGTTGTTGTTATTTTGAAAATTAAAGGAGAAAATAAATGGAAAAATTCCAGGAGATCGCTATAAAAAATAATGAAGATAAAATTATTTTACCAGAGATAATAAAATCCGAAGTAAATTTATTAAAACTCCCTTTCTTTGCTTTAGAGAGAAAAGATAAAAGATTAAAAACCGAATATAGAGAGATAGATAAACAAGGAGATGTGAAAAAAGAAAAAATTTGGAGTGTTTTGGCTAATTCTGAATATGGATATCCTGGTCCTTTTGATAGAGGAGTTCATAAAGCCATAGAGCAGATTATTAGTGAAATTTTAAGAGAAAAAAAGAGAATAGAAAATCCCGTACCTTTTTCTATTTATGATTTATGTAATAGGATGGGGATTGCTACCGGAGGAAAAAATTACCATAGAGTAAAAGAAGCTTTAGAAAAGATACAAATGACTGGGATAAAATCAGAAAATGCTTTTTATCATAAAGGTAAAAAGAAATGGGTATCGAGCGTTTTTAGTTTATATGATAGTGTTATTTTTAGAGGTGAGCAGTTAGAAGATGGTTCTATTACAGAAATAAATTTATTATTTTTAAGTGATATCTATCTCCAGAGCTTAAATTCTCGCTATACAAAGCCACTTGATTATACTTATTGGCGAAGTCTTAAAAGCAAAATAGCCTCCAGACTTTATGAAATTTTAGGAGTAAAGTTTTATGGTATCCGGAATAAAAAGGGATGTGATATTACTTATAAATATTCTACCTTATGCCAACTCCTTCCGTTAACTCCTTATAGATATATTTCAGATGCAAAAAGACAATTGAATTTTGGTAATGATGAACTTAAAGACACCGGGTTTATTTCAAAATATGAGTGGAGTAAAAACGGAAATAAAGATTGGCTTATCTCTTATTGGCCAGGAGAAAGAGCTAAAGAAGAAATAAGAAGGGCAAAGATAAAGAGTATTAATAATCGGATAGAAGAATATTTACCAGGACCGAAAAAGGAATTAAAAATTTTTTCTGAAGAACAGGTTGAATTAATTAATAAATTAGTTAAAATAAATGTTTCTAAAATAACCGCTGAAAATTTAATAAAAAGCAATGATCAGGAGCTGATAGAAAAGTGGGTTAGGGCAATTAATTATTCCAATGCTGATAATAAAGCGGCTTATATAGTGAAGGCAATAAGAGAAAATTGGCAAGTTCCAGAAGAATATTTAAGAGAGAAAAGAGAGGAACAACGGAGAGAGGAAGAGGAAAAAATAGAATTTATTAAAATCAAACAAAAAGAAGAAGAGAATAAAAAGAGGCAGGAAGAGATTAAAAAGATAGAACAAATTTATAATTCAATTGATCCTTCACAGCAGGAAGAGATAAGAATAGAAACGGAAAACCGGCTACCAGATTTTTGGAAGGTGCAGTTAAACAAGGAAAGAGTTAAAGGAAAAACTTCGAAATTTCTCGAGGTTGTCCTGGAAGAAAAGAGAAGAGAAATAATAAAAGAATGGATTGATTCCGGAAGGATTGAAGTGTGACAAAGAACCGTCACCTGTCACATTAAAAAAAGCAAGCGAACTATATTAAATTTCTAACTACATAAGAATAAGAATTTTTTCTTTGAAGGAAATATAATTATGTTAGATATATCAATAGAAGAATGTATTCGAAAAGTTACTCTTTTGGAAAAGTCTTTAGGCACGAAAATACAATATCAAATATTGGATCCTTTCCCTTTGTATTCAAAAGATATTGTTGGAATTCAAAATGCGGGTAAAATAATTGCAGAATTTATAGGTTTATCTGATTACATATTTGTTATTTCAATTAACAAATTAGAAAAGAATACTGGAGGACATATAGAGCTTAAGTATGGCAATAAACAAGTCTTTATAGAGATTTCAGAAGAAATATTAAAATTTGAAGATGCAATTTTAGCAATTTTAGCACACGAAATTACTCATGAATATCTTTATATTAATAATATATCTTTTAGTAATAAATATGAAAATGAAATTCTAACAGATATTGCAGCAATATTTTTTGGCTTTGGTAAATTAATGCTTAATGGTAGTGAGAATGAAGATGTCTGGAAGAATTATTATTTTGGCGGCAGCACTACAATTACTGATAAATTAGGAATTGGTTATCTTGATCGTAGTAAGTTAGCCTTAGTTTATTTATTAGTTTGTACTATGCGGAATATATCTGAAAAGAAATATATGCCAAACTTATCTAATAAATCAATTCAATTGCTTGAAGAATCTATAAGGGATTATTGGCACATTTTTAATAATCACTTTAATCAACCTGAAAAAGCAAATAAATCACTATCTAATTTTCATTCCATTGTGTATGAAACTCAATTGATTTTATGTGATATTAATAAAAAACTTGTGTATTTGCAAAAAAGCAATGAACTTGCCGAAAAATATCTTTTAGAGGAAATACACAGGAAAATATCAAAAATTCTTTTAGGGTATGATGAATTGTTAAGAAAAGATGAATATGATCCATGCTTAAAATTTATGAACATAACAAAATTTAATCAAGATATAGCTAGGTTTAAGTTAGAGATGAAAGATAACCTAAATCTGATAAAGAGCTATCAAAAAATTTTTAACGAATTGGCGAGTTATTTGAAAAAATATAGCAATGTAATCCCAGAACCAAATAGTGATGTATTTAGGATTATGAATTGCCCAAATTGCAAAACAAAATTAAGGGTACCAAAGGATAAAAATAATTTGTCAATCAAATGTCCTAATTGTAAATATCGGTTTATAGTAAATACTTTAACCTCAATAGAAAAGAAACCTCCTAGTATCAAAAAATTAAATAAATTATTGCATCGATTAAACTAATTTTTATATAACACAAAGACAACTGTTCTCTGTGTCAATATATACTGGGGATAAATAATGAGTGACATCGAATCTAAAATAAAAAAAGCTTCACAGTTTTACAAAAAAGTTTCTTTCTGGATTTCTGCGGCTACATATTGGACTAAAATAAACGGTCCAAAAAGAGTTTTAAGAGGGGAAGGGAAATATAATGGGAAAAATAGATAAAGAAAAACAAGACTCACAAACAAAATATAAAAACTTGGATGACGAGGAACTTATTGCAATTATTACGGTTGATAAGAACGATTACACTCCCAAAGGCGTAGAGTTAGCAAGGTCAGAATTAGCAAACAGAAATATAGGCATTGAACAACAGAAGAAAAAGGCGGAGATTATTACCAAAAAGAGAGAACTGGGGAAAAAGGAGGCAGAGGAAAAATCACTAACAAAAAGACAAAGAGTTTTCTTTATACTCTTGCCTGCAATAGGCTTTTACTACTCAATATGGGTCCCTAAGGATTGGAAAAAGAGGCGAAAAGAGGCGAAAAAATTTCAAAATATAGGGCTTTTGCTATGGCTGGGCTTTTTTTTACTACTTTGGCTGTTTTCTTGGTTCAAAGGCTTGTAAAGAGAGATAATAAGTAACCCTTACAGGAAGAGATAAAAATAGAAACAGAAAACAGGCTACCAGATTTTTGGAAATAAAAGCTTAATAAGGTAAGAGTTAAAGGAACATCTTCAAAATTACTTGAGGGTGTCCTGGAAGAAAAAAGGAGAGAGATAATAAAAGAGTGGATCGATTCCGGGAGAATTGAAGATATAAACACTAGATAAAAAATAATACCAGGACTCAAAAAATATTATAAATAATTAAGGGAGGATTTAACTTATGAAAAGGAAATATTTCTTTGTAATTTTATTTTTGATATTCGCTATGTTTTTATCAGGTTGTGCATCTACAACTCTAAGTACAATTAGTAATCCAGAATTATCCCAGATAAAATTTGGAAAAATTCTAGTCGTTGCTCCGTTCTCGGATATAGGTTTGAGGAAACAGACTGAGGATGCTTTTATTGCGAAGTTTAATTTGTCAGGTATGAATGCAATTTCCAGCATACAGAGAATTCCACCAGTAAAAGATTATAATGAGCAAGAGTTATTAAAAATTTTAGAACAAGATAAGATAGACGGCATTTTAGTAGTAGGGTTAAAAGATTATTGGACTTCGCAGTCATATGTGCCTAAAAGTTCATCATCACGAGGTAGTGCATCGTTATATGGAAACTCTCTTCATTATCAAAGTTATACACAAGAATATGGAGGGTATTATATTTCCAAACCTAATGTTAAATTTGAAATTCGCTTATTTGATAGCAAATCGGGGCAAGTCGCGTGGTTAGCAACATCGCGCACAAAAGGTAATGCATTCGCGGATTACAATACTTTAGCCAATTCACTTGCAAAAAAAGTTGTTAAAATGCTAATAGAAGAAAATATGCTTGAACTTACTGTAACAGATAATAAAGGAGCTACAGCTTCGTCAACAAAAACTATAACCGTAACAGAGTCTCTTAATCAATCACCCATAGCAAGTTTTACTGCTAGCTTCAGAATAGGAGTGGTGCCTCTGGAAATCTCCTTTGATGCCTCTAATTCTTATGATCCTGATGGGAATATTATAAGTTATGCATGGGATTTTAAAGATGGAAACACAGGAAGTGGGGAGACATTAAATCATACTTTTAGCTCTAGCGGAAGTTATAAAGTCGAACTTACTGTAACAGACAATAAAGGAGCTGCAACTTCTACAACAAAAACTATAATCGTAAAATCATAATTGTGTAACATTGAACAGTTCTTTATTAATGGAGAAGAGTATTATAATAAAATTTAAAAGGGACATTTAAGAAAATGAAAAGAAACATTTCTATCTTATTAATTGTAATGAGTGTGCGCCAAGAAAGCTTGGCAGTTCTTACCGGTGAGAGTCCGGATTAGGCAAAGGTTAGCCGCCAGCCTAACACCTATACCACATGCAAGAGGGTAACCAAATGTATGAAGCTGGTAGATGGGAGTTATTAGGCCGTAACGCAAGTGAAGGTATTGAGCCCCGAAAATTTATACAGTCGGGAGAGCCGACAGTGTACTCGTACTGGAAGGCAGTATATTGTTTAAAC
>Ga0307991_1002476_pt1 | contig 12452 bp, 8 predicted proteins | sample EllFjometagen131_FD_203146 | JGI IMG/M metagenome (GOLD analysis project Ga0307991, IMG submission 203146) | Marine microbial communities from Ellis Fjord, Antarctic Ocean - #131 | ecosystem: Environmental > Aquatic > Marine > Unclassified | place: Southern Ocean | collected 2014-10-08 | reverse complement strand
TTCCACGAGATGCAGGTCCTGGCGGGAGCGGGGTACGCCGTTATCTACTGCAACCCGCACGGCTCGTCCGGACGCGGAGATGAGTTTGCCGATGTGCGCGGGAAGTACGGCACGCTAGACTACGATGACCTGATGGCGGTGGTCGATCACGCACTTGACGCGTTTCCGTTTGTCGATCCACAGCGCCTGGGCGTACTCGGTGGCTCGTACGGGGGATTCATGACCAATTGGATCATCGGCCACACCGATCGCTTCCGCGCCGCTTGCTCGCAGCGCTCTATCGCCAACTGGATCTCCAAGTTCTGCACCACGGACATCGGCTACGTGTTCAACAAGGACCAGATGGGAAAGACCCCGTGGGAGGAGGGAGGAAGCGATAAGCTGTGGTGGCACTCCCCCCTGCGCTACGCACACCAAACAAAGACTCCGACGCTGTTCATCAACTCCGATGAGGATTACCGTTGCTACATGGCGGAGGGCTTGCAGATGTTCACCGCCTTGCGCTATCACGGAGTGGAGAGTCGGCTCGTTTTGTTCCATGGCGAGAACCACAACCTGTCGCGAAACGGGAAGCCGCATCATCGCCTGCGCCGATTAAGCGAGATCGTGTCCTGGTTTAACCACTATCTGAAAGGGTGCTGAACGTGCTGGAGATTACCCTGTAGAGAGCTGATGATTGCTCTAACTTAGGGCGATACGCGGACAACCGTCTACGCCTCGTCCTATCTTTCACCCAACAGCAGCGAAGAAAGTTGATATCTCCGATTGCCAGCGTGCGATCGATCGATGATAATGACCATAATTCCCTGGACATGTTCCTAATTAGGATGGTGATTGTAAACCATGACCCAATCTGACAGCGATTTTGACCAACTTATTGAGCGACGCAGCACTGATAGTATCAAATGGAACTTCTTCGATGATGATGTGCTCCCAATGTGGGTCGCGGACATGGACTTTCGCTCTCCTCAGGCAATCATCGAAGCGCTGGAGAAACGCGTTAGGCACGGAATATTCGGGTATCCACAGGAATCGCCACAGCTGCACGAGGTTGTTGTTGACTGGATCGCACGTCACTACAACTGGCATGTGGAACCGGACGCCCTCGTGTTTCTGCCAAACGTGTCAGTTGGATTCAACCTGGCAATCCAAGCTGTCGGGAGGCCAGGCACTGGTCTTCTCTACCAGCCGCCGATCTACTTCCCCATTCTCGATGTCCCCAAGCATGCCGGGCTAGAACCACGATTCTCTGAGTTAATGCATGAAAAAGACGGGCACTACGAGATCGACTTCGACGACCTGGAACGCGCAGCAAGCGAAAACTGCTCGGCGTTCATCCTGTGCAACCCGCACAACCCGGTGGGGCGCGCATTCAATCACGAGGAGCTCGAGAAGCTGGGACAAATTTGTCTGCGTCACGATTTGTTTATCTGCTCCGATGAGATCCATGCTGACTTCGTCTACGACGGGCAACATCACATTCCAATCGCTAGCATCGATCCCGAGATCGCAGCGCGCACGGTCACCCTGATTGCACCGAACAAGTCGTTTAACGTGGCGGGGATCAGTTGTGCCATCGCTGTGATCCCAAACCCAATACTTCGACAACAACTGGAGGAGGCGCGCCGTGGGCTCGTCCAGCATGTTGGGATTCTGAGCTATGTGATCACCGAGGCTGCTTACACGCAAGGAGAAGAGTGGCTGAACAAGGTCGTCGCGTACCTAGAAAGAAATCGCGACTACTTAAGACAGTTCGTGGCTGACGAGCTTCCGGGTATCAACATGGGTCCAGTCGAGGGCACGTACCTGGCGTGGCTTGATTGTCGCAATCTGGACCTTGGCGAGAGTCCACACGAGTTCTTCCTGCGCGAGGCTCATGTTGGACTAAACGATGGAGCGCGTTTCGGCCCCGGTGGGGAGGGATTCGTACGTCTCAACTTTGCTACACCAAGATCGAACCTCATGGAGGGCCTGCATCGGATGCGCAGAGCGCTGCTGTCCAGATAAGACAACTCGTGATTTCCGATCGACCGGTTCTGTGGTTTCTTGGCAAGCGCGGTTGAAATCTACCCAATCTATCCCTAGAATCAGCACATAATCCGGAGGGGTGGGAGAGCGGCCGAATCCGCCAGTTTGGAGAACTGGTGTACCTTTTGGTACCGCGGGTTCAAATCCCGCCCCCTCCGCCAACGCCTGTGCTAGGTGGGGGGCTAGCGGTCCCCTATATCCACAACCCGCTACAGTGGAACCGAAGGGTTCTCCGAGGGGGAAGGAAGCAGGGTCTGCCTTGGATAAGCGGTGATGAGGGTTGAGCCCTCTGCGGCGCATGCCTGTGAACCCCGCCAGACCCGGAAGGGAGCAGCGGTAAGCGGGTCTCTGCGGGTGTTAGAGGATCCCTTGACCTGAGCTGGCTGTTCACAGAAGCGTCTGTTGATTTCTTTCGAAGGGGCCATGCACAGGCGCATCATTCGAATGCGGAAACAACTAAGATGAGAAACTATCAGGGAATCGAACCTCTGTCAAGCTGATGGCTGAGAGCTGATCGCTGACCGCCGTTTTGTGCTATCATCGCATGTGGAGGTGAACGCATGCGAACGTTTCTTTGCATCCCTGTAGACTTTAAAATACGCGATCACATCGCCTCTATCGCGCAGGAGCTGCGCCCACAAGTTGACGCACGCGCATCCTGGGTGCGGCCGGAGAACTACCACGTAACGGTCCGCTTCTTGGGTGAGATCGATCCTCTGCTCACTCTCGATCTTAAGGCAACGTGCCAAACAGCTACATCACAAATCCCTTCCTTTGAGATTGCGCTCGATCGGGTGGGCGAGTTTCCATCTCTTGATAACCCCCGCGTGCTGTGGGTGGGAGGCAAAGCGCCAGATCCCTTCCTCAACCTTCTATCTCTTCTCGATTCCGGTCTTTCGCAGCTTGGTTTTCCACGTGGCCACGCCGAATCCATAGCTCACATCACTCTTGCCCGCATCAAGGGTCGCGTTCACACGTCGCTGTCGCAAGTGATAGAGCAAATCAGCCAGCCGGCATGGACGCTTCATGTCGATCGGCTCGTGTTGATGGAGAGTCGCCTGACACCACACGGTGCCATCTACTCGCCGCTATTCACGCTCCCCTTTGCTGGGAGCAAAGGCAAAGATGGCGTTTGAGTACCTCGACCACATTTCGGATGTCTGCATCCGTGCGAGCGGGGAGACTATGGGCGAGGTTTTCTGTGAGGCGGCGCGGGCGATGTTTAACCTGATGGTCGACATAGGCCAGGTAGCACCGCGAGAAGCGGTGAAGGTGCGCGTCTCCGCCAGGACACCAAACCTCCTTCTCGTTGAATGGTTGGGACAATTGCTCAGCGATAAGGACCTAACTGGCCTTATCTTCTGCCGCTTTTCAGCGACAATAGAGCAGAAAGGTGAGCAGATCACACTCGTCGGATCCGCACGTGGAGAGGCGTTCGACCCATCGCTCCACGAGGCGAAAACCGAGGTGAAAGGAGTGACCTACGCTGGGCTGCGTGTGTGGGAGGAGGACGGGCAGTTCATCGCCCAGTGTGTCCTCGACGTGTAAGGAGGGAAGATGGCGGAAGAGCTGGAACTAGAACGGATATCTGAGGCCGAATGGCTCCTTCCGAAGCACGGAGAGATGCGCGCGCCGGCGCGAGTGATCGCCGATGAACTCACAATAACCAAGCTTCGCCAGGATACAGCCGAGAAGAGGGAATGGAACGCACTGCGTCAGTTGCACGATGTCGCCTGCTTACCCGGAATCGTCGGCGAGGCTCTTGCTCTGCCCGATGTTCACCCCGGTTACGGCTTCCCAATCGGTGGAGTGGCCGCGTTTGATGCGACAGACGGCGTGGTCGTCGTGGGAGGCGTCGGGTTCGACATTAACTGCGGGGTGCGACTCCTGGCCACACCCCTCGATCGAGCAGCACTCACCTCCCGTGCCAATGATGTGGCAAGGGATCTGTTCGATACCGTACCCGCGGGGATTGGCTCGGAAGGGAACTTGCGCCTGCCGATGAGCGAGATCGATGAGCTGCTGGAACAGGGAGCTTCCTACGTTATCGAACGGGGATACGGCCTTGCGGACGACATCGAGTTCATCGAGGAGAACGGTCGGATCGAGGGCGCTGACCCAGAAACTGTGAGTACGGTCGCAAAACAGCGCCAGTTCCGGCAGGTGGGGACACTCGGTGCGGGAAATCACTACCTGGAGGTCCAAGAGGTGGCAGAGATCCTCGATCGAGAAGCGGCCGCAGCCTACGGGCTTACCAAGGGACAGATCGTCATCTCGATCCACACAGGGTCGCGCGCCCTCGGACACCAGATTGGACAGGACTACCTGAAGGTAATGGAGGAGGCGAGTAGGAAGTACCACATACCCATTCGTCAGCAGGAACTGGTCTGTGCACCGATTACAAGCCCTGAAGGATCGCGCTACTTGAGCGCTATCGCTTGTGGCGGCAACTGCGCATTTGCCAATCGTCAGGTTATCGCGCACCTGGTTCGTTCGATCCTGCACCGCGTCTTCGGCATGTCTCCCTCCAGCGTACGCACGGTCTATGACATCGGACACAACAACGCCAAGTTCGAGGAACACACGATCGATGGAGAGATGCGTCGCCTGCTTGTTCACCGCAAGGGCTCGACGCGTGCCTTTGGCCCGCACCGCGCGGAGTCTCCAGCTGTCTACCGCGATGTCGGCCATCCCACACTCGTGGGAGGGACGATGGGAACTGCCTCCTACGTCATGCACGGAACCGATCTTGGGATGACAAAGGCCTTTGGGAGCGGGATCCACGGTGCAGGGCGCGCCCTCTCGCGCAAGAAAGCGGCGAAGAAATACTGGGGAGAGGACGTCAAGAGCGATCTACTATCGCGCGGGATCATCCTAAGAGCTCACAGCACACGCGGCATCGCCGAGGAGGCGCCGGGAGCGTACAAGGACGTGGAACGCGTGGTTGATGCGGCAGTGCGGTCGGGGATCAGCAGATCGGTGGCAAGGCTGGTTCCGATTATCGTGATCAAGGGATAAGCGGAATGCGGAATGCGGAATGCGGAATGCGGAATGCGGAATGCGGAATGCGGAATGCGGAATGCGGAATGCGGAAACAACTAACAAGAAGCTAGTCGGGATGCGTTTCCGTGTCAAGCCTTTGGTCAACTGGTGTTAGCTGACTGCTGCTTCAATGCCGCGAGAACGCTCGCGAGTTGTGGACGATCGCTCGCGCCAATTTGCGTGGGTCATGTTTCACTGTCTGTTTACCCGACAACTCGACAAAGCCAAGAAGATCAGCGCTGACCACCTCTATCTGGTATTTGTTCTCCGATGGGAGGTCGTTTATCACTGGCTCTGATGCCTCCTCCCGATAGCTCGTGATGAATTCATCAGGCGGTAGGGCATCATTCACAAGTACCTTATCAAAACACGTTAGATCAACATAACTTGAAAGGACCTCGATATGATCCAGAAGCGATAATCCGTCAGTCTCTCCAGGCTGGGTCATCAGGTTACCCACGAGTATCTTCTCCGCTGCCGATGAGGCTAGGGCCTCGGCAACGTCATCAACGAGAAGGTTCGGGATGATACTCGTAAACAGGCTTCCCGGACCGAGAAGGATTAGGTCCGCTGACGCAAGTGCGTCCAGTACACGATAGTACGGTGTGACGTTCTTCTTCGATAGTTCAATGCGCCTGATCATACGCGGATCAGCGGTGATGTGGCTCTCCCCTTCAACCCAGTCGCCGTCCTCCATCTCTGCACGCAATTGCGTCTTTTCAAGAGTCGCCGGGAGGACATCGCCACGCACGTTCAGAATGTAGCTCATCTCCTCGACCGCTCGATCGAATCCACCTGTCGCCTGTCCCAAGCCAACAAGGAGGATGTTCCCCAGAGAATGGCCCGCAAGCTCAGTTTTTCCCCAGAAACGGTGCTGGAAGAGGGCGGCCATGCGGTCCTCGTCCTCCGCCAGGGCAAGGATGCAGTTACGAATATCGCCGGGAGGGAGGACATCGAGATCGGATCGTAGTCTACCTGAACTTCCACCATCATCCATTACAGTGACGATCGCCGTGATATTCGAGGTCTCTTCCTTCATCCCCCGCAGCAGCGTAGACAACCCCGTCCCGCCACCGATCGCAACTACATGAGGTCCGCGCCGCAGGACACGCGTGCGATAGATGATCTGAGACGGTTCTTCATCACGTCCGGGGGCGATACCGCGCGCAACAGAGCGCACAAGGCGAAAGAGAGCAAAGACGAACCCTCCTACTCCAATGACGAAGGCTGCAACGATGATCAGCAAACGCAGCCCAGGTGCCTTGGGGATGATGTTGTAGAGCTCGCCCACTCGTACTCGCCCGACGATCTCCAAGATGCCAAAGACGACAAAGAACATCGATATCGTCGCAAGAAGCGCCCACCGCTTCACCCTCATACCGGGATAGAACCAGCGAAGTGCCTGCCTAATCCTCACGAGTACCACCGCTTGAAACACGGACTCGACCAGCGCCAACGATCTCCTCCAGACCGCGTTGCAGCTCAACGGTGGGGCAGACACAGAATCCCTTTCCCGCCCGCACGAGGAACCGCCCATCTTCGGCGTCTACCCGCAGAACAAACGGAGCGTCGCCCGGATGCTCCGCGAGGAATACCTTGAGCCGCGCCAGTCGATCGGAATCGATCTCTTCCTCGCTGAGAGTCACGTTTACCGATAGGCTGATCTTTTTCTCCAATGACTCCAAGGGGATCACCTCTTCGGCAACAAGATTGATCTCACCGTTCCTCCTGCCAGTGCTGATACGCAAGGCGGTAAATAGGTCAACGTCGATTGACGAGGAAGCCGTTTCAAGCACACGCGGGAAGATCGTGACCTCGGCCTCACTGTCTCCGTCACTCATGGTGACAAACGCCATCTGATCTCCCTTCTTCGTTGCAATACGGCGCATCGCCGTGATCCGTCCTCCGATGACCGCGCGCTCCGCCTCACGCAGACTACCCACACTGGAGAGAGGCCTACAGTAAAGCGAGATCACATCACGATACTGATCGAGCGGATCTGCGCTGATGTACAAGCCGAGGAGTTCCTTTTCAAATTCAAGCAGTTCGCTCTGCGGAAATTCTTCCTCGGAGACAATAGGATCGACGACCGCCGTCTCCGACCCACCGAAGAACGACTGTTGTCCACTCTGCCTCTCGTGGCGGGCAATCTGCATCATCTCGATTCCCTGCGAGACATGCAGGAGAAGCCCACGTCGTGACGAACCAAGACTATCAAACGCCCCGGCCTTGATGAGTGCCTCCAACGTGTCCCGGTCGACGCCATCGACACGTCCGCATACGTCGAAGAAGGACGAGAAGCCATCCACGCGCACAGCGAGAATCGTTTCAATCGCCCCCTTGCCGACGTGCTTGATCGCCGCCAGGCCAAAGCGGATCCGGGAGTCAGAGGTAGGGGTGAAGCTAGCCTCGCTCTCGTTGATGTCTGGCGGAAGGACCTCGATTCCCATTCGACGGCACTGGCCGATATAGGATGCTACCTTGTCCAAATCACCCTGCACGCTCGCGAGCAGACTAGCCATGAAGTGCGTGGGGTAGTTCGCTTTGAGGTAGGCCGTCCAGTACGAGATGAAGGCATAGGCGGTGGTGTGCGATTTATTGAACCCGTAGCGCGAAAACTTCTCCATGTCGTCAAAGCTCTGCGTGGCGACCTGCTCCGAGATGTCGTTCTTCTTACATCCGGCCATGAACTTCTCGCGCATGCTCACCATGATCTCTTTCTTCTTCTTTCCCATCGCCTTGCGCAGGATGTCCGCTTCCGCGAGAGAGAAGCCGGCCAGTTTCTGCGCCATAAGCATGATCTGATCCTGATAGATTGGCAGGCCGTAGGTCTCGCCCAAGACCTCGCTCAGGCTCGGATGAGGGTAGGTGATCTTCTGGCGACCATGGCGACGCTCCACATAGTCATCGGTCATCCCGCTCTCCAGGGGTCCGGGGCGGTAGAGGGCGAGGAGTGCAATAAGGTCCTCGAAGCGATCCGGTTCCACTCTCCGGATCAGGGAGGTCATCCCCGATCCTTCTAACTGGAATATTCCCGCAGTCTCGCCGACGCGTATCATCTCGAAGGTCTTTTCATCATCGAGTGGAACCTCATCCAAATCGACATCGATCCCAGCGTGCGTCCGCAGCGAATCGCACGCCTCATCGAGTAGCGTGAGATTACGCAATCCCAGGAAGTCGAATTTTAAGAGCCCAACCGCTTCGACGTCGGTCATGTCATACTGGGTGACAATCTCGCCCTCACCCAGCCGTAGAAGCGGAACGATCTCCTGCAGCGGACGCGCAGCGACCACAACGCCGGCGGCGTGGGTGGATGTATTGCGCGTCAACCCCTCCAAGCGCAGGCCAATGTCGACAATCTTCTTGATCTCAGGATCGCCTTCGTAAAGCTTGTGCAGCTCAGCTACCTGCGCGACGGCAACACGAAGGGTGAGGCCATAAGGGATGAGCTTAGCAAGGTGGTCGGTGGTGCCGTACGATGCACCGAGCACTCTTCCGACATCCCGGACGACGCTGCGCGCCGCCATGCGGTCGTAGGTAGCGATCTGCGCGGTACGATCGCGGCCGTACTTATCCTGGACGTAGGCGATCACCTTGTCACGCCCCTTGACGCAGAAATCGATGTCAAAATCGGGCATGCTCACGCGCTCCGGATTGAGGAAGCGCTCAAAGATTAACTTGTAGCGCAACGGGTCAACGCGCGTGATACCAATGCAATAGGAGACAAGGCTTCCCGCCGCCGATCCTCGTCCCGGCCCAACGGGGATGTGCTGTTCCTTCGAAAAGCGAACGAAATCCCACACAATGAGGAAGTATGTAGCATACTTCATCTTCTCGATCACCGACAGCTCGTATTCCAGCCGTTCCTCGACGGCAGGAGTGATCTCCTCGTACCTCTCGCGGGCACCGTCATAGGCAAGCTCGCGAAGGTATGAGTCGGCGTCTACTCCATCTGGAAGAGGAAACGGGGGGATGGCCGTGTTGCCGAACGCTATCTTCATGTTACAGCGATCAGCGATAACGCGCGTATTGTCGATCGCCTCCGGAAGGTCGGCAAATAGCTCTTCCATCTCGGCAGCACTTCGGAAATAGTAGCCGTCACCATCGAATCGCATTCGGTCATCATCGGTGATCTTCTTGTTGGCACGGATATTAAGCAGAACCTCATGTGCCAGGCGATCCTCTGGTGTTAGATAGTGGGTGTCGTTCGTTGCGACAAGCGGAAGATTAAGATCGCGCGCAAGCGCTACAAGTTCACCTCGCAGCCGCTTGTCCGTCTCCGTGCCATGGTCCTGCAGTTCGATGTAGAAGTTCCCTGGACCGAAGATATTAGCGTACTCCAAGGCAGCAGTGTGCGCAGCGTCCCCTCGTCCAGCCAGGAGAAGGCGCGGGATCTCACCGCTCTGGCAGGCGGAGAGGGCAATCAGTCCCTCATGGTATTGTCGCAGCAGTTCTTTGTCCGCGCGCGGCTTGTAGTAGAACCCCTCTGTTTGCGCCAGACTGACAATGGAGACGAGATTAGCATACCCGCGTTCATTCTCCGCAAGGAGCACGAGGTGGAAGTACTTCGCACCGTTGCGGACCTTCCTCTCGCGCCTGTCACCCGGAGCGAGGTAGATCTCACAGCCGATTATCGGTTTTATTCCACGGCGCTTAGCCTCACGGTAGAACTTGATCGCTCCGCCCATCACACCGTGATCCGTGATGGCAAGGGCGTCCATCTTATACTCCTCAGCTCGATCCAGTAACGCTTTGATCTTGCACGAGGAGTCGAGGATGCTGTACTCCGAATGGGTGTGGAGATGAACGAATTTGACCGTCAAGTTCAGTCTCCTTTAACGAATATAATCAGCTGCTCTCCAGGCTTCACCAACCCAAGCTTCTCGCGGGCAACATCCTCAATCGCCTGAGGATCGTCTTTCTGAGCAAGACATGCACGCAGCGCTGATTGCGCGTCCAGTGTACCCTGCTCCTTCACGCTGAGGGCAGCTACCTGTTGCTGCAGCCGACTAATTGTGACAAACCTGATCGCATAGAGGGAGGTAACGAGGAGGACAGAGACGACAACGAACCACAGCAACGCGCGCCGCCCGATCTGTCTATTAGAAACGTGTTCATGCTGCTCTTGCAACTGCTTGTACAACCGTCACACCCCCTATTCCTGCTTCACCACTCTCAAAACGAACTAAGGGCCAAAGCGCTCCGGCCATTTCGCCAATCCAAGTCGTACTTCTCACCAATCCACATCAGATGGTTGTACTTGGCCACCCGCGGATCTCTTCCACCACATATTCTCTCTGCTTACCAGTATAAGCCGCGTCCGATCGGCGGACAACGACAACCGTCCGAACGAAAATGAGGGACCGATTTCTCGGCCCCTCGTGAAGTATTCACAAATCTGCGGAACTAGTCTTTCCAGATCCGGTCTATGTGGATATCCATGGTGATGTTAAGCGAGCATCCGTGTACGTTTGGCAACCAGGCCATGACCATCTCATCGGTCATCGCCCATAGCGGGATCCACGGAACATCCTGTACGCTCATCGTCTGGACCGCCTTGTACAGCTTTGTCCGGACCGTCGTATCGGCGGTGCTCGTTGCGACCTCCAAGATGTTCTTGTATGCCTCGTAGTTTGGATGATGGTTGAAGTAAGTTCCCATGCCTTCAGGCGACTCCGTCGTCCATGGGGCAAGGAAGTTGGAAGACTCGAGGTAGTCCGGGTGCCAGCCGAGGAAGAACATGTCGAATCCGCCGGAAGACATGCGCTCGGTGTACGCTCCCCACTCGAGCATCTGAATCGAGATCTTGATTACGCCAGTCTCTTCCAGGCTTCCAGCAACGACAGTAGCCACATCAGCCTCAGTCGTTCCATAGTGTTTCGGTGTATACCACAAATTCAGTTCAAGCGGGTTAGCCTCGTCGTATCCGGCCTTGGCGAGTAGTTCGACTGCCATCGCCAAATCACGCTCAGGGAAGACGTCAATCGCGCCGAAGAACGGTGGGTCGACCATTGGAACCATTGTGTAGATTGGGTCTACGGTTCCTTCAAAGACATCAGCGATGATCGCTGCACGGTCGACCGCATAGCAGATAGCCTGACGCACCAGAGGATTGTCGACCGGCGGCTGGGTTACGTTGAAGAGGAGATAGCGAACACCAGGGCTCGGCGGGAAGAACTCCAACACGACGTCCGGGTTATCCTGAAGGTCCGTGATATCCTGCGGGCTGAGGGTCCTGAATACGAAATCCACATCGCCGGCTTCAATCGCCGCACGCAGAGCCGCCGCGTCGGAGTAGAGCTTCTCAATGACGAGCTTCGACTTCGGTGCCTCTCCATAGTAGCCATCGTAGGCTTCGTACTTCACGTACTGATCGGCAACGTGCTCAATCAGCTTGTACGGACCAGTCCCAGCATACACACCATCGGCAAAGTCATTCTCGGGAGTTGTCTTCGGCGAGTAGATCAGTGCCGGGGCCAGGCTCTCTTCCATGCGTAGCAAGAAGATCGCGTCAGGCATCGTAAGAGTGATGTTGACCGTCAATGGATCAACGACATCGATGTGGTCGATAACGCCCTTGATCAGGCCAACGCCACCCTCGGGTCCGTCTAGTCGGATTGTACGATCCAGTGACCACTTGACAGCGGCCGCATCGCATGGAGCGCCATCCCAGAACGTAATCCCCGGGCGGATGTGGAACGTGTAGACCAAACCATCGGCAGAAATATCCCATGATTCGGCGATTGCTCCCTTAAGTTCCAGTGTAACGGGATCTAACTTCATCAGTGCATCAGTGGTCGCCCGTAGCACATGCCAGGTGTAATGGTCATAGCTATTCGCGAATGCGAGCTGCGTTACGCGGTCGGTCGTCCCCATAATCAATGGGTCTTGTCCCAACCCAACAAGTGGGATGGATGCCAGTAGACCGATAGCCAGAAGCACACCTAAAATTCGTTTCATCTTTTCCCTCCTTTGTTATCAATTAATTGTTTGCTGCTCCTTCCGTGGTTTTTGTTTATTCACACCGCCTCCTTGTTATAGGGTATGAGCCTCCTAAACTAGCCTAGCACTATTCTTAAGCGAAATCAACCCCTCTTTCGCTTGCGTTTCGGATTGACCAAATCGCTGATCCCCTCGCCAACTAGACCAAACCCCAGCGATAGCGCGATGATCATCAGCCCGGGGAAGGTTATCAGCCACCAAGAACCCGACTGTAGGAATTTCTGTCCGTTTTGAATATCGAATCCCCAATCTGGCGCCGGGGGAGGAAGACCGAAACCGAGGAAAGAGAGGGCAGCAACGGTGAGGATGGCGTCCGCCAGGTTAAATGAAGAAACAGCCATAATTGCGTTCACCGTATTCGGAGCAATATGTCGCAGAAT
>Ga0307991_1002474_pt1 | contig 12457 bp, 6 predicted proteins | sample EllFjometagen131_FD_203146 | JGI IMG/M metagenome (GOLD analysis project Ga0307991, IMG submission 203146) | Marine microbial communities from Ellis Fjord, Antarctic Ocean - #131 | ecosystem: Environmental > Aquatic > Marine > Unclassified | place: Southern Ocean | collected 2014-10-08 | reverse complement strand
CTGAAAGACGTATTTGTTCTTATTGATGTTGCTATCCCATTGGGTCTTGTCTTGAATGAACTTATCTCAAATATATTTAAGCATGCCTTCCCACATAGTAAAAATGATGAGATCAGTCTAAAACTGTTTAGAGATAAAGATAATGATATACATGTTTTACTCAGTGATAATGGAAAGGGAGTTCCGCAAGGTCTTGATCTGGAAAAATCTCAATCCATGGGTCTGCAAACTGTATTTGCCCTGATCAAGGATCAAATGAATGGTACAGTGTCATATCAAACCAAAAACGGATTACATTGGAACTTCAGTATAAAAGATGATATGTATAAAGAGAGAATCTAATAATGTTAATAATTATAATTACATCATTAAGCCGCATAACATGGAGGATTGATTTATGAAAAAAAAGATCAAGATTCTTCTTGCTGAAGATGAATTACTAATAGCCCAATGCTTAAAGATGGAATTAGAAATGGCTGGCTATGAAGTATGCAATTATGCTTCAAGCGGTGAAGAAGCAATATCATTGGCACAAGAAGAAGATCCTGATATTGTATTGATGGATATTCATCTTTCTGGTGATATGGATGGTATAAAGGCAGCGCAAAAGATCATAGAACATAAAAAAATTCCAATAGTATTCATGACAGGTTATAATGATATAAATATCCATAACCGGGCTGAAATTATCAAGCCTATCGCTATTCTTGAGAAACCTGTAGAATTATATGATTTAGAGCCAATTATTGATTCTATTTTTAACAAAAAATAATAAGAGAAAAAAATGAATAATAAACAAAGTAAAATAACCAACCAGGACTTGAAAGACAGGATCACAAAACTGAAAGAAGAGAAAAAAGAGTTAAAAGCAAGAATTGCAGCATTTAAAAAATCAAATACAGTTTGCAAATTAACTGAGGAATCTCTAAAAGAAAGTAAGGAAAAATTGCGCTTGATTATAGATAATTCCCGTATCGGTATTTGTGTTACAGATCTAAAAGGTAATTTCATCGATGTTAATAATGCTTTGACCAAAATGCTGGGTTATTCAAAAAAAGAAATGCTGGGAAAACATTTCAACCATTTCACACTTCCCGATGATAGAGTAGAAAATGATACCCTCTTTAAATCTTTAATAGATGGCAAGATATCATATTTCGATCTTGAGAAAAGGTACCTCCACAAAAATGGAAAAATCATTTATATATATCTTAGATCACAACTTGTTCGCAATGAAGATGGTAAACCAATTTCTGAAATTGCTGTAATGCAAGACATAACAGAGCGCATACAAGCAGAAAAGATCCGATTAGTTCAATATAATATTTCAAATGCTGTAAATACAACAAAGAATCTAGAAGAACTATATAAAATAATTCATCAAGAACTTGGAAAAATTATAGATACTACGAATTTCTATATTGCCTTGTATAATGAAAAAACAGATATGGTATATTCTCCATATTTTATATCAAAGAAAACTAACATTAATCAACCTGCAGAAATGCGTAAAAATGGTGTTTCAAAATATATTATTAATAATGCAAGATCTCTCTTCTTAACAGAAGATCTGCGTAAAGAGCTGATAAAAGAGGGAAAGATCTCGAATTATGATTGGTCCAGTAAGACATTACTGGGTGTCCCTCTGAGAATTGGAGAAAAAGTAGTTGGTTGCATTGTGGTTCGCAGTTCAAAAGAAGAGTCTGATTATTCTGTAAAAGATCTTAATTTATTAGAGTTCATTTCTAACCAGGTTGCTATAGCAATTTCACGCAAACAGTCAGAACATGAGTTACAGAAGACAAAGAATTTATTGGAAAGTACACTTAATAGTATCTCTGATGTAATTGGTATTCAGAACCAAAATTATGAGATGATCCGTTATAATAATGCAGGTTATGCTTTACTTAACATGACTCCAGATGAAATATCTGGTAAAAAATGTTATGAACTTATAGGAAGAGACAAACCCTGTGAGATTTGTGCAACATCAAATTGTTATAAATCAAAAAAACCAGAAAAAATTGAAATCTATTCAAATGAATTCGGAGGTTGGTTTGATATCCGTGCTTATCCTATTTTAGATAGCAATGGTAAATTAATTAATGTTGTTATATATCTACGTAATATCACTCAACAAAAAAATACAGATAAACAAATTCAAAAAAGTAGAGAACTTTTAAAATCTGTGACATCCATTTTACGTCATGATATCGCAAATGATTTAGCAGTTATTAAAAGTGCATTAAAATTGTATAGAAAAACTGCTGACGAGAAAATGTTAGATGAAATCAATAATAGAGTAACAAAAGGAATAAACACAATAGATACGCAGCGTAAGCAGGAATCTTTCATCGATCTTCATCAAAATCTAACTGAATTCAATATTAAAGATGTTATAATGGATTATTCCAGAAATTACCCGAATATAGAAATTAATGTTAGTGGAGACGCTTCCGTTTATGCTGATGATCAACTCTATTTAGCCATTGATAATCTGATCTCCAATTCCATAATACATGGAAAAGCTACCAAACTGAATGTAAACATTGAATCAAAAAAAGATATGTGTGAAATAAAGTTCAGTGATAATGGTTCTGGAATACCCGAGAATATTAAGAGTCTTATTTTTGATGAAGAGTTCTCTTATGGAAAAATGAATCATAATGGGATGGGGTTACATATTGTAAAAAATATTATTAAAGATTACAGTGGGAATATACTGGTTAGTGATAATAAACCTAGAGGTACAGTTTTTACAATTCAGTTAAAAAATGTGATCAAAGATAACAGATAATAATAAGGAAAAAAGAATAATAGTTTTCTCTAGAATCTAAATGACCTTTCTAACATTATTTCTTGTGAATGTTCTTCTTCAAAAGGCATGATCTTATATTTGTAAATAATTCTAAATTTATATGGTAATTGATACCTTAATGATAATTCATGAAAGATCCCCATCTCAGAGTTTATTGCAACATCATTTGACCTTTCAAACCTGGTCTCATAATCAAGGAATAGATCACGAGTTACATACCTGCCCATGCTTACAGACAAGTTGTTCAAGAACAATTCAGATGAGAATTTTGCAATCTCATTAGTTTCATCGTAAACTTCATATTCTAATTTATCTTCGGATGAATAGCTGGCAAAAAGATTCTGAACAAGGTCTGTTTGCAGATGAAAATAATCTAATTTCAGAAACATTCTCAACCAATTTTCCACTGGAGATAATAGTGGATCCATAACTGCACTTTCCAATCCTATACCTGCTATTTGCAGCACTTCATCCTGCAACAGTGTTTTCTTTTGATCGGGAGAGATATTCTCCATGGATCTATTGTATCTCAATTTTGCCAGTATATCGGTTATCCTGTCATTCGGGTTATCACTGTTCAAAGAGAATTTTAAAGTTCCCATATCATCAGTTCCGGTAATTTCATTATAAACATTTAATGTGATCAACGAACCATCGGCAGTCTTTTTGTAAAATGTTCCGGAAATATTTGCGCCTTCAATAAATCTGCTTAACTGTACCTGCATATAATCCAAAGTCATCTCTGTACCAAAGATATCAACCGAACCTTCTTCCGCAATAAATAGAGCATCAGGAATTGAAAATTCCTCATTTTTATATACAATATTTAAATATCCACCTGAGTTTACTTTTACATCTACAGGATATGTAACATATTTTACATTCTCGCCAATGTTTATCATCAAATCAAAACTAAGTGGTAAAGAGGAAACCTCAACTTCCTTTTTCTCTCGAACTGTATTAAATAGTTTTAATAGATTTTCGGTATTTGGTGGATAGATGGCTCCCCCATTAGATACATTTAAATCTCCGATCATCATGATATCCTCAAAGGGACCTCTAACTTCAAAATACTCACTATCCCTTCCATTTATTACTACTTTAGCCACATTATTTTTTGGAATATAACCAGGCATATTGAATAGAATACCACCGTGATCAGTTTTTACTAACAACTTCCCCAGATTAAGTGTACCCAAGACAAAATCTTCACTGTTATTATTTATAACATTAGATATATAGCATCTGCCCTCACCCATACGAAATTTGAATTTATCAATAATAAATATGTTATTCTCAATCCCGAATTGAATTGTTATCTTATCAATATGCTCAGGTTGTCCTTTGATCTTCATAGTACCTTGAGTCAAAGCTAAATTACCTTGTTTAACAAATATCTTATTATCTTTTGTCCCAACTTTAAATTTGAAATCAGCTTCTGAACCAGCCACAGTTATTACCTTTGTTTGATCGGCCAATAGTTTTAATAAATCTCCATTAAATTTTATTGAAATGTTATTCGTGTCGGAAAAAACTTTACTATTAATGATATTGTAACCAATTACACCATTCGATCTTAAGCTGAATTCATTTTTCTTATAACATCTGATATCATTTACATATAATAGACTATCTTTTTGCAAAACATCGCATTTAATTAGATCAGCTTTGAAACTGTTAAATTTTAATTTGTCAATTTCCAGGTCTAGATGTAATTCATTATTATTCTGTTCTCTGGAAAACTCTAATCCGCCCTTAACGATCCCTTTTAAATTTCCTTCTGGAAGAATTTCGTCAATTAGGAGTGAATCAATTCTTCCATTTGCTGTAATTAACATTTCTGGTTCTAGTATCAAGGCACCTTGCAGATCAATTATTTTATGTTCATTTGTATTTATATAACCATCATGTAAACTAACCATGGTTTTATTGCCTGCAAAATTTAATTTGGCATCCAGTTTATTCATATCACCAATTCTAAAATCTTCACAGGTTATATTACCTATAATCAATCCATCTTCTAAATTATTTACTGTTGCATCAATACTTAAACTGCCATCCATTTGGTTAGAAGTATTATAATCTACAAAATATTTAGACAGCTGCCTGATCTTAATATCTTTCCCCAGTAATGATATCCCATATTTAAAATTTGGTTCTCTCTTGATCCATCCATTAATCTGGAGCATTTTATTTAACTGGCAATGTTTAATATAAAGACTATCTAATGATCCTTCCGCAAGAAGATCGATATTAAAGGGTTCATAATTATATTTAGCGTTATATGAACGCATATTTATTAATGACCGTTCATTTGAAAGATCTAATACAATATCGGTCTTTAATCTTCCACCTAACTTACCATAATTCATATCATATACCATAATATTAGAATTAGTTACAATACTATATGGATTAGCATTGATCTCAACATCACCAGTTATGATCGGGTAAGATTTTTTATTAAAAACAGTATTCAAATCTAAGCCGCGTAGTTTAATTTTGGCTATCATCTCTTTTGATGAGATATTCCCAATACTGGATAATCCAATATCATGTTCAGGGTGTGTAAGGTCTATAGTGAGATCATCTCCAAGCAGTTTCGCCTTGAGATCCAGGTTATTGATACCCATTTCATCTGCAATAATATCAATATCATTAAGATCAACATCAATTTCAGGTTTGTCTAGATAATTAATCGTAGAAGTAAAGTCTCCTGAAATTCTGATATTTCCCTTTTGCCAGTTAATATTGTTAGAATTAAGTTCAAGATGGAGATCTTTACCAAGCTTATAATACCCATCTCCAATTAATTGATTATCTTCCCACAAAGAATTATCCAAGCTAAATTCAATATTGTCATCTATCATTTTAGCTGAGACACTAATATCTGTAAATTCCTGATTTGCAGCAGTTAGCTTATTTGAGGATAATTCAGCTGTAATAACAGGTTTTGCTAACTTACCGTTAATATTTATTTTTGCCCTCATATTTCCAGTAATCTGATCAATATATTTCTCAAATGATACATCAGAAGTTGTTAATTCAGACTTAATGGTAGGATTATTAGAAAGCAATTTATTAATGACAGCATTCCCATATATTTTGTTATCATCTAGTATGGCATTATGAAGTGTAATATAAGATTTTTTATTATTTCCGGAAATTGATATGGAATCAATTGATGCTTTTTTATCAGCATATTGAGTATTAATATTTTTGATTGCAGCAGAATATCTTAATATATCATCTTCATAGATCAGATCAGCATCAAGCAGAAAATCTAAAGAAGTCAGTTGTGATATCTCAAATTTAGAAAGCTTAAGATCTTTTAATTTAAAATCAACCTTCTCTATTACACCCTTATTTAATTTACCTGATGCGAACAAACTAGATTCGGCTTGTGAAGTTGCGGTAAGGAGGATATCAGAGCTTGCTGTGTTTTTTATTGAGAGATCAATATTCTGCCAGCTGTTTTCCACTTCAACAATACTATTTTTATATTTTATATTAAATTTACCACTATAGATATTGAGCATTCTAAAGTATTCGGCAATATCAGGAATAGCAAATTCATTATTTTCCTTTTTCTTTTCATCTGTTTTTATAATTAAAGAAAACTCCGGCTCATAAATCTTAATATGTTTAATAGCTTTAAAATTCTTAAATTTTGAATATATCAGTTTTATTAAGTCATATTCGATATAAAGTTGGTTTATTTTTAGATCATAATTCCCACTGTTAACAATTCTTATCCCTGAAATATTCATCTGTGTATCATTGAAGGTGAATTGTTCCATTGTAATATCTGCATTAAGTGTTTTGGAAAGCTGATCGGTTATTCTGGTTTGAACAATTTTATCAACTTTGGCCATTCTTACCAATACAAAGAACGAAATATTGATAACAAGAACAACAAGGACGATGATAAATAACCAGGTTTTCTTTTTCATTTTTAAGTAATTAATACTATTTTGAGGTTTCTTTTATAATTCCATTTTCCAGAATAAAACATCTATCCATTTTACTGGCTATCTCTTTACTGTGTGTGGCAATTACAAATGTCTGTCCCTGTTTTTTATTCAATTCCATCAATAGATTTATCAATTCATCACTATGTTTCGAATCCAGATTACCAGTTGGTTCATCAGCAAAAATAATTTCCGGAGAATTTATCAGAGACCGTGCAACCGCAACTCTTTGCTGTTCACCTCCACTTAATTGACTTGGATAATGACTACGTCTATCTTCCATATCAAGAGCTTTCAGTAATTGTCTGGAGTCAAGCACACTTTTCTTAAAATCTTTTGTAGCTATAAATTTTGGCATAGCAACATTTTCTTCAGCAGTGAAATCTTCTAACAGATAATGAGATTGGAATACAAAGCCGATCTTTTTATTTCTGAATTCACTAAGCTCACTATCCTTTAGATTAATTTGTTCACCGGAAAAGAATATTTTACCTGAGTCATAACTGTCCAGCATACCCATCATATGAAGTAAGGTACTCTTGCCACTACCAGATTCACCAGTTATAGCAATCATTTCTCCAGGATGGATCTCCAGGTCTACTCCTCTTAATACTTCAAGTTTACCTGATGCTTCATTGTAACTTTTCTTTAGTTTTTCAATTTTGATCAAACTCAATTTTCTACTCCTAATAATTTATTATACTTTCCTGATTATATTTGTAATATTCAATTTTGATATACTCTTTAAAGGGATAAGTGATGCTGTGAATACTATCAACATGGAAACCGCTAAAATAATGATCCAGCTTGTAATTCCAAACTGAACATTTATCTTATCTAAAAAATAAACATCTCCCTTTAGTACAAAAAACTTCTGCCAACTCAAAAATTTTGCAATTAGAATTCCTAATAATTGACCAAAAGTAACAGTGAATAGAGCCAGTAACATTGTCTTGCCAATAAATATTTTCTGTAAAATTTTATTAGAAGTACCATAAGCTTTTAATATCCCAAGTTCTGTACGCTTTTCTATTATAGATGTCGATACAGAACTAACTACATTAAATGAAGCAATAAGGATAAGAAAGCTTAAAATAATAAAAATTACCCATTTTTCCATTTTTAAAAGTGAAAATAAATTACTATTAAAATCTATCCAGGAAGAGATCTGATATTTATAATCAAATTCATGCTCCCAGACATATGCAAGATAATCTGCTTTCTCGATCCAGTCAGATTTCAATTTAACTTCAACCATTGTATACTCGTTCTGCAAAGAGAGAAAATTACTCAATTTTTCTCTATCAACAAAAATGAATTTGCTGTCATATTCATACATTCCAGATCTGTAAAGTCCGGTAAGTATAAATATCTCTTCCTTTGGTTTTATTCCCATTGGTGTAACTGTAGAATTCATTGGACTGATAAGTTTAAAACTATCACCAACTTGCAAATCTAATTCTTCAGCTAATTTATAACCAATTACTGCTGAATTCTCGGAATCAAGTTGCCAGTTACCCTCAAAAACATTTTTCTTATATTTACTGGGAAGCTGTTGTTGTTCCCAATCAATTCCACGTACAATTGAGCCCTTTATCCTATTATCATTTGAGACCATGGCTTGTGTGATTATAAACGCAGATGTGTTATCTACACAATCTTTCTGCTGTAATGCTTCTTCTATTTGTTTTACATCATCTGATATCAAATTCCCATTTGTAGCATTAAAAATATAGATATGGGAATTCGTACCAAGAATTGTATCTTTCAATACCGATTCATAGCCTTCAAATATCGATAATGCAACCGTAAGAGTTGCAACAGATATTATTATGCCAATGACCATGAAAACAGAGTCAAAGCGTAACCATTCCTTTTTTGGAGATGTTATATATTTTTTTAAGAAAAATAATACTATTTTATTCATTTAATGGTATCTTTTAATTATCAATTTTTCTGTCAATAGTTGAATGTTTATCCATTATAGATAAAACCTTGTCAAAATCTATCTTAATTAATTTTTTGAAAAGTAGTTGTTAGAATGGAGTTGAAAATGAAAAACAAAATTATTTTAATATTAATTTTTTTAGTTTTATCCTACTCACTATGTTTAACAATAACCCGTGAAATTCAAATTGAGAACTTTGAAAGTGGAGAAGTATCCCTTACTTCTTACCCTGATGAGGATTTTCAACCAGGCGCCTGGGAAGTAACTACTGAGAACCCATCATCTCCGTCTTCACAATATGTTCTAAAACTTTATGGCAACACCTGGAAAGTTGAAGCGATTGAACCAGTAATAATAGATTCAAATGATGTGTGGGAAGTTTCCTGTTTTATAGAAAATAAAGGTGAAATCCAGGGATTTGGGGTAAGTGACGGTACGAATGAATTACTCTATTCTTTTGATGGTTTGGAAGAAATGAACATTGAAGAATGGATCCCGGTATATCAAGGTGCTTTTAGTGAAAATGAATGGCATATATATCAACTTCCTATAGCTGATGACTGGCTTGCCTGGTTTGAATATCTTCCCGAGATCTCGGAAATAATATTTATAAATGATAATGATGCCGGCAGCGGAATTGTATATTTTGATAATATTTTTGATATTTCAGATGATCTGCCGATATCACCAGAAGTTGAAATAACATTCGAAATTGGAACTGTTTATTTAAATGAGGATGATCTGCGCAGTGTAAATGTCCAATTTTATAGTGAAGTTACTGATCCTGATAGTGATGAACATGAGTTTCTCTGGTATTTTGGTGATGATTCTATCAGTATCCAGCAAAATCCAGTGCATACCTTTATTGTCGAAGATGATCATTTATACACAATTCAGCTTCAAGTTACAGATGATTCCTTCCATGAAGGTTATGCTACCTGTCAGGTTGAAGTTGATGAAGGACCTTCATCTTTTCCGCTAACTATAAATTTTGTGGGTGATATTATGCTGGCACGAGGATATGAAAATAGTATAATCCCTAATCTGGGTGTTGAAGCTATTTTTGAACCAACCTTACCTATCCTGGGAGAAGATGCCGATATTACCGATGCAAACTTGGAATGTCCGCTTACGACCTATAATATTCATCATCCGACGAAAACGATCTTTTTCAAGGGAAACCCGGCAAATGCTGCAGGACTGGCTTTTGCAGGTATAGATCTGGTTTGCCTGGCAAATAATCATACAAATGACTATATGCTGGAAGGTATGCAGGAGACGCAAAATACTCTCGATCAATATGGTATCCGATATTCTGGAGCTGGTGCTGATTCTTATGAAGCGTATAAACCATTATTCTATTCCAAAAAAGGAGTGAATCTTGCTTTCTTGCGCTCTAGTGATAGAACAGGGCAATATAATAATTATCAGCCATATCTTCAAGCTGGTTTTAATAAATTCGGATTCGCCTATATGACACCCTATTATATTACAGAACAAATTAATGCAGTACAGGATAATGCAGATCTGATCATTGTGGAAACTCATTCGGGAAGTGAATACTCTACTACTCCTGGAGCTAACTATGACTATACCGATGTTTTTAACGGTTGGAATGAAAAAGATTTTGCTGAAGATGAAGATTATACTCCAAGAATTGATATCCCCCATATGTGGGATATTGAAATCAGACATCATATGATAGATTCCGGTGCTGACCTGGTAATTTGTCATCATCCCCATGTGATACAGGCTGTTGAAGTATATAATGGTAAGCTTATTGCTCATTCACTGGGCAATTTCGCCTTTGATCTTAACTATTTTGAAACTTTCCCATCTATGATCTTAAAAGCTTCAATTGATGAGGATGGATTTAACTCCTTTTGTTTAAAACCGGTTTTTATAGATGATTATATCCCGCAAATTGCTACTGGTGAATTAGGTAAACACATTTTAAACTACATAAAAATGAAATCTAAAGAGGTGAACACATATTTAAGTATTGATCCTGTAGAAATGCAGGCTAATATCATTCTTGATACTTTGAGTATGCTTATAGAGAATGAGCAATACAGTGAAAACCTTGAATTTACTTTTAATGGAAATGAATATATTTCTCAAGTTATCAAATTACCGGAATGGGGTGATATTTCCAGTATAGATGAGATAACAAATGGAAATGATTTTGATTTCAGAGTTGGAAGAGAACTCGTCTGGTTTGGCAATTACGAAGATGAGGGAGCCTCAGTTTGGAACATTAACAGCAACGATGAATGGCTTGATGATAGTGAGTTCTATGAAGGCGAACTTGCTTTATGTATTCATCAAAATGCAGCCAATGGCTACAATATTATCACAAACCTGGAAAATCGGATGAAAAGAAGATCTGATGGTGAATATTCAATTCATGGATATGTAAAAACCGAAAACTGTGAAGGTGCATTGGTTCAGGCGAGATTTTATAATGCCAGAACAGGTGGCAGTTTGTTAGGATCGGATAATTTTGAAGCAGTTAGCGGCGAAACTGATTGGACCTATTATGCTTCAGAAATAGAAGTACCTGGTAATACAACTTACTTTGATATTGTAACAAATAATGATCCCCCGATTTCAGGAGATTCTTATGCCTGGTTCGATAATGTCGGTTTGATCGAATGGGAAGACTGGCAACCAAAAACCAGCATGCCGGATCCAGTAGTAAATCCTAACGATTATTATTATTTGCAAATACGAATTGATAATATGCCACTTAATTCTGTCGCTCATTTTACTCATACTTCTTACGAAACTAACCCTGTTTCAATTGAAAACAATGAAGTTCCAACTACTAAAAATGCAATATTGCATTCTAATTATCCCAACCCATTTAATCCTGACACAAATATCAGATTTACACTAAAAGAAACTGGAAAGACAAAAATAACAATGTTCAATATTAAAGGGCAAAAGGTTAAAACTCTTATTAATGAAGAACTATTAGCAGGTTCTTATATCATTGATTGGAATGGAACAAATTCACAGAATAAAAAAGTATCTTCTGGAATTTACTTTTATAAAATGGAATACAAAGAAAAATTAATAGATGCAAAAAAATGTCTTTTATTAAAATAAAACAAATATTGTAATATTAGATAACAATTAATTTTACTGGTATATCTGGCTCATTTTTTGCATTAAAATATCATATTAAAATAAAAGGATTAAAAATGAAATTATTTATTACATTGATATTGTTATCATTTATCATATTTAGTACTGCAATTGATCTTGATTTTTCAGGAGATCAGATCATTATTTCAGGAGATTTTGATAAAATTGAATTTACTGAAAAATTAACACAGAATATCACATTTACACAATTAAATCTTAGAAACTGCAGACCAACCGGAAAAATCGGTGAACCTGAATTACCGATTTTCTCACAACTTATCGAACTACCAAACACTGGAAATTATAAACTAGATAATATCTCATATAATGAAGAAATTATTGAACTTGGAAATTCAGTTTTGCCTTGCGGTCTGCTTGATGATCATGATATTAATTTATCTGAATATCAAAGTGATAAATGGATCCCTGAAGAGATAGTTACAATAAGTGATCCAAATATTATGGGTGCGTATCGATTCACACAAATTGCTGTATCACCCATACAATATAATCCAGTCCAAAATAAATTAAAGATTCTAAAAGACATTGATATTAATTTATCTTTAGATA
>Ga0307991_1002473_pt1 | contig 12462 bp, 8 predicted proteins | sample EllFjometagen131_FD_203146 | JGI IMG/M metagenome (GOLD analysis project Ga0307991, IMG submission 203146) | Marine microbial communities from Ellis Fjord, Antarctic Ocean - #131 | ecosystem: Environmental > Aquatic > Marine > Unclassified | place: Southern Ocean | collected 2014-10-08 | reverse complement strand
GCATTGAAATGTTTTGAAAGTCAAAAACTTGCAATGTTATTTCCCTATATTAATGTTTATATAAATGCGTTCATAAATGGATTGAAAAATGACTGCAAATATGCAGAGAAATTTTATAAAATAAAATGAAAAAAAAGCTTTTGATAGCAACAGACTCATTTCTTCCCAGGTGGGATGGTGTCGCAAGATTTCTCAATGAGATTATGCCAAAACTTTCAGATGAATATGAAATAACAGTTATAGCACCAAAATTCAGTGGCAAACTAAAAGATTTCAAAAACATAAGAATTATAAGAATTCCCCTCTCGAGAATTCGTGTAGGGGATTATATTCCAGCTAAATTTTCCATAAAAAAAATAATAAATGCTGTTAGGTATGCAGATATTGTATGGACTCAGACAATCGGACCGATAGGGATGCCAGCAATCTTAATTGCAAGATTTCTCAATAAACCAATTGTTGCATACATTCATTCTATTGAATGGGATCTGTTCTCAAAGAGCATTTCACAAAAGAATCCATTTGGGAATTCAATCTGCTTCTTTACCAAGGCAGCTACGAGATATTTGTATAACAAATGCAGCCTATTAATGGTTCCATCCTTAGAAGTTGCAGAAATATTAAACTGGCACAGAATAAAAACAAAAAAAAGAATTGTTCATCTTGGAACAGACACATTGAAATTCAGTCCACCAGAAGATAAATCAATAGCAAAAAGGAATATAGGAATTGATCCTAAACATGTAATTATTGGATTCAGTGGGAGGATTGGGCGTGAAAAAGATATTGTAACACTTTACCGGGCTTTTCTTAGATTAAGAAAATTATATGACAAAATTATTTTATTAATTATTGGAAAAGGAGTTCAGGAACTAAGATTAATGCTTGAATCAAAGAAAGATATAATTGTTGTTGAATATGCTGAAGATATAGTGCCTTACCTACAGGCAATGGACATTTATGTTATGCCATCCTTAACAGAAACATCATCATTATCAACAATGGAATCAATGTCATGTGGCCTTGCAGTTGTTTCAACACCTGTTGGTTATATAAAAGGTTATATAAAAAATGATTATAACGGGCTTTTTTTTAGTAAGCAGAATTCTTATGAATTATCCAAAAAACTGGCTGTTTTATTAGATGACAAAAAACTTAGGGTGAAAATAGGAGAAAACGCAAGAAAGACAATTATAGAATTTTACAATTGGAGTAAAACAACCAATGGAATAGAACAGGCATTAAAAGAAATTATATCTTCAGACTGATAACATTACTTACCCCATTAGGACCCATAGAAACACCATAAAGTGTTTCTGCTTCTGTTATTATACTGTCATTATGAGATATCACAATATACTGTGCTTTTTCAGAATATTTCCTGATAAGTTTTGCGAGCTTTTCTGAATTATGCTTATCAAGCGAAGCATCAACTTCATCAAAAACATAAAATAATGCTGGTTTATAATCCTGGATTGAAAATATAAATGCTAATGCTGTAAGGCTTTTCTCCCCCCCAGATAAAGAATGTATATCCATAAACCTTTTCCCTGTTATTTTAACCTTTACTCTTAATCCCCCCTCAAATGGTTCTTTTTCATTTTCTAAAACAAGTGATGCAATTCCTTTTGATGTAAGTTTGGAAAAAATATTTTTAAAGTTTTCATTAACTGCATTATAAGTAACCATGAAAAGCTCTTTTTTCTTGTTCTCAACTTCATCTATCATTGCAATAACATCTTTTTTCTCTAAAACAAGTATTTCTTTTTTTTCAAGCAGTTTTTTATATTCTTTTTCTATGTTGTCATAAACTTCCAATGCCCTCATGTTTACAGCACCAAACTCCCCGATAAGTGCTTCAAACCTGTTTATTTCTCTCTTCAAAGATTCCTCACTTTTTTCTTTTAGTATTTCAATATCTTCATATTGTTCAAATTCTTTTTCCAATCCTGCAAGTTCTGCTTTAGCTTCAACATTTTTCATTGAAAAATTATTCATCCTTGTTTCTGTCCCACGATTCTGGTCTTCCTTGTTCATTATTTCATTTTCTGTTTTTAGGATTTCACTGTTAATTAAGTCTCTCTTCTTAAATGATTCCTTAAACTTTGTCCTGAATTCTTTCTGGATTTTCTCTTTTTTAGCCAGTTCCTCTTTCTGTTTTTTTATCCTTTCTTTTATCTGTTCAAGCTCTGATGAGAAATCTTTCTTTTCCTTTTCCTGCTCTTTGAGTATTTTTCCTATATTTTCTTCATCTCTTTTCAATATATCATTTATCTGTGTATTAATGCTGCTTATCCTTGAGTCAATCTCAAGAACATCATTCTTTATTTCCTGCTTTTTATCTTCAAAAGTATTAAGTTCAGCCAGCAGTATAGGATTTCTCAATCCGCTGATTTTTATTCTCAATCCTTGTTTTTTTGTTTTTATTGATGCCAGCTTTTTGTTGCTTTCTCCTATATCCTTTTCTGTGCTAGTTATTTGTTTATCAATTTCTTTTAGGCTATTTTTTAAATTGTTTTTTTGTTTTTTTGATGCTTCTGTATCTCCTATTTCAAGATGAAGCGTCTTTTCTAATTTTATTACTTCTCCTTCAAGGGATGCCTTTCCATTTCTTAATTTAATAATATTTTCTTCAACCTCTGACCTGCGGCGCTGAAGAACATCAAAGATTTCCTGGAGTTCATTTACTTTTTCCTCGTAATCCTGAAGGTCTTTTGTGAAATCTTCCTGCTGGAAGCTTACCCTAGACTTTTTCCTGTAACCTCCTCTCATTGAGCCACTTGTTTCAATCAAATCCCCCTCAAGGGTGACCATCCTATAGCTTCCTATGCCTAAACGCCTTGCAACACTTATATTATCAACAACAATTGTTTTTCCAAAAACATAAGTAAATGCTTTTTTGAATTTGTTGTCAAACGAAATAAGGTTTATTGCTAGATTGTGGACTCCATTTGAAGATAATACTTTCTTTATTTCATTATTAGGTATTGTTCCTTTTATCTTATTTAATGGAAGAAAATTTGCAACTCCCAGCCTATTATCTTTGAGGTATTTTATGCAGATTTCAGCAACCTTATCATCCTCAATCACTATGCTCTGTATTCTTGAGCCTGCTGCAACCTCTAAAGCCAGAGAGTATTTTGCAGATACATGCCCTAATCCAGCAACACTTCCATAAACTCCCCTGATATTTTGTTTTTGGTTGAGAATACTTTTGACAGCAATATTTGCTGATGCTTTTTCCTTTATTCCAATTTCCTTTACTTTTAATTTTTCAAGCTCGCCATTTGCTGTTAAAAGATTTTCTTTTGATTTTGAAAGTTGTGCTGCGAGTGACGAATCTTCATTTAAAAGCTTGTTAAGCTCAAGGGTTTTTTTCTTGAAATCATCTTTCTTTTCTTTCAGGTTTTTCATATCCTCCCTGTTTTCTCTTTCAACATCAAGGACTTTCTGCATTGCAGCTTCAGTATTCTGAATTTGATATTCAATCTTGTCCTTTTCCCTTAGCAGTTCCTGCTGTTTTTCACGAAGAATTTGGATTTCCCTTTGTCCCTCTTCTTCCTGTTTTTCCACTTCCAATATTTCCTTTTCAATACCATCCAGGTTATCAACCTTATGTTTTTTCTTGAAATTCTTAATTGAGTTCCCAAGCTCTAAAATATCATTATTTTTTCCTTTTTTTATTTTTCCTAGATTTGATACTTCTAATATCAAGCTATCAATCTTTTGATGAACTTCTGTAAGGTCTTTTTGTAATTGGTTTTTTCTTGAATCAATCTTTACAAGCTCATTTTCGCATGTTGCTATTCTTGTTTTGTTTGTTTCAACATCAACCCTTAACTGCTCAACCTTTTTCTGCATGTCAATCTGTTCTTTTTCTCCTTTTTCTTCTATTTCTTTTGTTATTTTGTTTATTTCACTTTTTTTATCAGCAACTGTTTTCTTTAAGTTACTTACCTTGTTTTGAATATCTTTTATTTTCTCGCTACAAATTTTAATCTCTGATTCAAACTTTTTTTGCATATCCTCCTTTTTTGTTATCTGAATATTAAGATAAGTTGCCTTATTCTGCTTTATATTATCATTCATCTTTTTGTACTTTAAAGCCTGGTCACGTTCTGACTTTAGTTCTTTCAGATATGTTTGCCTTTCTGTAAGGATTATACCAGCTTCATTTAGTTTACTCTCAACCTTATCAAGCTCATTAAGTGCCTTATTTTTTTTGTCTTCATATATTGAAATACCTGATATTTCTTCAATTATTAAACGGCGTTCATTAAGAGACATATCAACAAATCTGTTTATATCCCCCTGCAAAATTATGTTATAGCCCTCAGGGTCAATTGCTGCAACAGACATCATATCAAGAACTTGGTGTCTTGTTCTTCTTTTATCATTTATTTTGTATATGCTAGTACCAGTTGGTTTTACAATTCTTGTAATCTTTATCTCAGAATCATCAGAAGGAAATATTTTTCTGGAATTATCAAAATAAATGCTTACCTCTCCGCTTTTTGCAGGAGCCCCCTTTTTTCCGCCATTATAGATAAGGTTTGCCGACTTTTCAGCCCTTAGACTTTTTGAAGAGGCTCTTCCTAGAACAAAGCAAAGTGCATCCATTACATTTGACTTGCCAGAACCATTGGGTCCAAGAACACAGTTAAAATTATTGCCAAACAATAATTCAGTTCTCTTTGCAAATGACTTGAATCCCTTAATTACAAGTTTATTAATTCTTGTCATTTAATCACTCTTTTTTATGATTTTAATTAAATTTATAACTAATTTTTTGAAATATTGCTCCTATATATAGCTTTTGGTTAATTTAAGATAGATAATTTTATATAGTTTTATGAACTTTGATTTTTAAATTAATAATCTTTTGATAATGGAGGATAAAATGGTCAATGATGATTTCAATAAAATGTTAAATGATTATATGAGTGGTATAAGAAGGAAGAATTCAATGCCTTTTTCTAATAAGATTAAGAGATTGTTTAAATCAAAGCCTGGGAAAAAAATTCAACTAAGCAAAAATACAGCAGGAGAATATATAGAAGTTACAGATGAAAGACTTGAAACCCCTATTATAGAAAATAAAAAGGGCTTTTTTAGTAAGTTTTTAGGGTTATTTTCAGTAAAACATAAAGAAATTCCTGAAAAGGAATTTGAAACTGTTTATGAAGATCCAAAAAAAGAACAGGAAGAAATTAAAACGGAATATGAAGAATTTGCTGTAAAAGAAATAAAAGAAAATTTTATCAGTAGACTTTTTAAGAAAATGTTTTATCCCAAAAAAAAGGATATTGAAGAGTCAGAACTTAAAACTTACAGCAGTGAGATAGATGAAGATGTTGTGAAGGTCTTGAACATCATTAATTTATTGTTCAAAAAACTGCCTCAAAACGTAAAACAGGATTTCAAGAATTCAGAAGATTTTGAAGTTTATGCAAACATTCTAAAGAAGTATCATATTATAAAAAAACCTTAGAATTTATGCAGAATAATTCTCTGCAAAATAGCTGTGCTTAAACACCCAATATACCCTATAGCTGTTAAAGGATCTTATGACTTCCTTAAACTCTTCCCTTATTCTCAGATAAATTTCCCTAAATTCTGTTGATGAGTTTGTTTCAACATCTATTTCAACATCCCACTTACCTATTGTCTTGCTGAATTTTATAATATTTAGATTGTTTAGACAGAAATTCAACATCTTTTTTTCTTTATTAATGTCAATGTTATGAAGCTTAAGTGTTATCTTGTTTTTTATCAGGCCGCACTTCTGCATGTTTAACGCAGATTTGTAAGCTCTTATTACTTTCTTACTTTCTAATAACTTTATTGCAGAAACAGCTGTCTTTATGTTAATTCTTAACTTTGAAGCAATTGTAGTTAATCTTATTTTTGGATTTTTGACAAGAATTGATAATACTTTTTTCTCATTATTGCTTAATGTAGTTTTATCCCTGTCCCCACCAATAATTATCTTATTGGGAGGAAAAAAATTATCCTGTTTTCTGCTTTTAAGTTCAAGGTATTTTTTTTGGTAAAGATGAGAAACAATATTTATGATTACATTATAATTATTTAATTCTTCGTGCTCTTTTATCAACAGTTTTAGCTCTTTGTTAAATTTTGAAGGGTTTTGTGCCATGAATTCAACAAGCAGGTCATACTGACCCCCTATTTCATAGACAGATGTAACATAAGGATTTTGCATTAGCTTTTTTATCAATAGCTTTAGTTCAGAATTAGTAGAACATCCGCCCATAAAATAAACCTTAAACAGAAGCATATCAAAGCATGCATAATCAACAATAGTATAATAAAATGGAATTACCCCATCTTTTTCAAGCTTGTTTATTGTGTATTTAACAAGCTGTGGGCTCTTATGAATTTTTTTTGCTATTTTTGACAAGGGAATCCTGCAGTTCTCCCCGTATAAATATAATAATTTATTATTAATTTTATTTATCATCTTATATTATTTTAAATTATAGTATATAAATGTTCTTATTTGGAACTTTTTAAAAATTTTATTAAAATATATTTTAAATATAGGAATTAGTATACTAAGAAATATGGCAAAAATTCTTACTTCAAATAGAATAGAAACAGGAAAAACAATAGATGTCTATGTTAATGAAATGATAAAACCTAATTTGGTGGTTTTAAATGCATTTAATGTGTTGGGCAAAATATTTTATTGTTACCAAAGTGAAAAAGAGGAAAAAGAGCTTGATAATCTTGATAAGAAGGCTAAAGAAAAACTTCCAGGTTATGGCAGGCATACATTATCTCTTTTATGTATCACAAGTGATCTTTTTAATAAATATTTTGACTCTGATAATGAAAAGGATTCTATCTGTGTGACAAACCCTTCAATAGATATATATGAAAAGGAAGGCCCTGTCAATATATTCAATAACCCTAAGCTATTTGTTAAAACAAGGCTGGATGAGACAAGAAATTGTGAAGGGATTGGTGTTCTTGATATTAATTCATATAATATTACTCATAATGGATTGTATATCCCGCCTGTGAGCCAAATCAAACTGAAAAAAGAGTTTGGTATCAAGGATGATATTGAGCTCATCAATAAGATAGGTTACCCAACAGATTACCCACTTGATGAATGGCCAAAAGATGTTAAACCTCCAGAGATTGGGACTAGATCTAAAGCAATGATTAGTTATTCAAAAAAACATTCAGAAATATCTTTCATCGTAATGAACAAACATAGTTATATCGTCCAGGATGGAATAATAATTAATAAAAAAACACCTAAATACTTTAAGGGAATTGTTTAAGTCCCCTCTTCCCATGAAGCAAGATATTTCTTCTGCTCTTCAGTGAGCTTGTCTATGTTTATGTTCATTGCTTCTAATTGCAGCCATGAAATTTTTTCATCTATTTCACCTGGCAGGGTTATAACTTTTATTGGAAGATCCCCCTTGTTTTTAATTAAATACTCAACTGCTAATGATTGGCCGCAAAAAGACAGGCTCATAACCTCTGATGGATGACCCTCTGCAGCGGCAAGATTTACTAATCTTCCCTCTCCTGCAACATAAACCTTATTGTTGTTTAGGGTATATTCATCAAGGAAAGGCCTTATTCTCCTGCTCTTTGCTACTTTTTTTAATGATTTCAAGTCAATCTCAACATCAAAATGTCCTGAGTTTGCAATTATTGCGCCGTCTTTCATAAGCTTCATATGTTCTAATGAAATTACATTTATATCTCCTGTTAATGTTACAAACAAATTACCTAATCTTGCTGCCTCATTCATTGGCATAACCTTATGACCATCGAATGCTGCCTGCATTGCCTTGAAAGGATTAACTTCTGTAACAATTACTTTTGCTCCAAGCCCTTTTGCTCTTAGAGCAAATCCTTTTCCGCAGTCACCATAGCCGACTACAACAACAGTATTTCCAGCTATCAGGATGTTTGATGCTCTCAATATGCCGTCCATCGTACTTTGGCCTGTTCCGTAATAGTTATCAACTAAATGTTTTGTCTTGTTATCATTTACAGCAATTATTGGGTATAATATAGCATTGTCTTTTTCCATTGCCCTTAATCTTATAACACCTGTTGTTGTTTCCTCACACCCACCAATAATATTTGGAATTAATTCTTTGTGATTTTTATGTATCTCACTAACCAAATCACAGCCATCATCTATTGTTATGTTTGGCTTAAACTCAATAACTTTTTTTAAGAACTTGTAATAATCTTCTGTGGTTTCACCCTTATAACCATAGACATTAAAGCCTTGTTTTGCCAAAGAAGCTGCAACATCATCCTGCGTACTTAAAGGATTACAAGAACAAATAGCAATATCAGCACCACCAGCTTTTAATGTTTTGACTAAAGCAGCTGTTTCTTTTGTCAGATGAAGGGCCATTCCTATTTTTATTCCTTTTAGTGGCTTTTCCTTTTCAAACCTTTGCCTTATCTTCAGTAAAGCCCCCATTTGCTGCTCAGCATATTCAATATTCATTTGGCCCTGTTTTGCCAGATTAATATCCTTAACACAATAATCTTCAGTTTCATCCATTTTAACACCTTTTTTATAATTTAATTAAGGAAAGAGCAGTATATTTAATATTTTCCTTTAGTAAAAACTAAGCTGTATTATTCTTTTGACCATAAACCCTTTCAAACTCCTGTATAAAGAGATTTGCTATTGATTTATCATGCATTATCAATATGTTCTCATCATTTCTTGTGTCAGCGCCAGCAGTTGGATTGAATGAGCCTGTAATCACAGTCTTGTTGTCTATTATGAAAACCTTATGGTGCATATTTGCCTTATTGCTGTCTTTTTTTACATCAATGCCCTGATATTCCAAAAGATTATATTTTGAATATTTTGAAACCTGCCTTGCCTCAAAAACACCCTTTATATCAAGGTCCTGGTAATGCTTTAAAATAATTGCAGTTGCAATTCTGCTGTTTGTAAAGCTGAATGTCATAAAGTAAATGCTGTTTTTCGCTTTCTTTATTTCCTCTGCAACATGATAAGCGCAGTTATCCTCTGGACAGAAATAGTTTTGAATTTTTTTATTGTTTAGGTAGAATTCAGGGTAAATTACATTATCTCCTTTCCTGAACTCAGAGTTCCATAATTCCTTAAATTCATCTTCATAGTTCTTAACAAGGTAAAATGACTCAATTATAATTAAATTGTTATTATTTTTATATGCACCATTTTCAGTTGGGTTAAGAGAGCCAGTCAAAACAACCTTATTATCAATAATGCAGAATTTATCGTGCATCAAACCGGAAGATGAATCTTTTTTTGCAAACTCAAGATGTTTTACAAGGTAAAAATTAGCATCATCAACCACTAGTTTTATATCCATTGTTTTGCTTTTTTTATCCAAAACATTAACACTCCTTTCTAAGTCAAAGTCATAAAAAGCGCAGTGAACAGAGCTTTTTGCATTGTTTATTGCCTTGAAAAGCTCTCCCTCACAGTCATCCTGGGGGCAGAAAAACACTTTTGGAATATCTTTGTATTCTTTAAGCTCTGGTTCTGCAGGGTTTTTATTTAGTTTAATATCAGAACAGCCACTAATCAAAAGGATAATAATCAAAAAAAGTATTTTCTTATTAAAATACATAATTAATGTGTTGCAACAATAATTTATAAGTTATAACAAAGAAAAAGTGAAAGGTTTCCGGAGAATATCTTTAATTTACAGATAATTTTATTTTTTTGATTTAAGATAGGAAAATTTAAATGATAATTAATTAATTTTTATTGTATTATTTAAGTTATCTATACTTTTAAGCAAAGAAAACTTTGTTTCTGCATGCTTTTTGTTTATTTTGTCCAGCATATTTTTGATATCTTTTCTTTGTTTGTCTTTTTCTAGTTTGTCTTTAAATTTAAACTTCTTGCACTTTGCAAATAACAAACATTCGCTCTCAAGGATATTTCTCAAGAGTTTTATGTAAGAAATTTTGTTTTGTGTGAAATGACCTATGTATTTAAAGTCACCTTTGTTGAAAAGATTTTCAGTAAAATAGATTATTTCATTCTCAAGATTCCAAGGGATTATAACTTGTTTTATCTTGTTCTTTTTTATGATTTCTTTTATTTTATTATTTAAAAAACCTAATTTAAAATCACTTACTTTTACTTTTATTAGGTTTAATCTATTATTATATGTTGTATTAAGAATATGCTCTGAGATTCTTGCTTCCTTGCTGTTATTATCCAGCAAAAGAATTTTTTCCTTCTCATTAATAAGATTTTTTAACCTTATTTCTTTTTTTACTCTTCTTTTAATTAACTTGCAGAAACATCCCTTACATAATATTAAGCCAAGGTAAGGCAGTTTTATCTCCCCTTTGGCTTTTTTGCATTTTTGGCATAACATGATTTTTCACTTTTTTAAAAGATTTAAATAGTTATTGATTTTATCTTTCTCGTCTATAAACCTGTTTTTCTAATTGTGTTACTACTCTATAATCCTTAAAACCGAAAGCTTTATATATTAGTTACACTATACAGTAGTTAGAAGTTGGTTTGGGGGTGTTTATCTATTCTTTATTTTCAACTATCACCTCTTTTTCCTGGGATAAGAGCTTGCTTTTATCTCAGGTTTATAATCACCTCTTTTTCCTGGGACTGAGGCTTCGGCTTCATTCCCGGGTTTCATAATTATATCTAAGAATTCTTACCTGTTAAGTTTAATAATAATTCCCTCTTCCTTCTTTTTTCTAAACACCAATACTCCTAACAAAAATCCAATAAAAATACCAGAAGCAAACATTAAAATAAGAGTTTTATCAAAATAAAACCTAAAACTTTTTTTATTGTCTTCAAAATAAATATCCAGATTACTTAATTCAAGGGCATATTCTGAATAAAGTAAGGCCGAATATTTATCACTATCTTTAAGGCTTTTTGCATATTCATAATAAGAATAGCCAATTATTGGAAACAGCCCCTTTTTGCTTGTCTCAACAATGTTTCTTCCGACAATTTCCAGTTTCTTATTCAGAAGGCCATCAACATGCTCTTCCTCAACACCTAAAGTGGAAAGTATAATGTCTGACTCTGCCTTTGCCTTGCTTGCCTTAAAAAGACAAAGATCGTAATCTCCATTTTCCATATCAGAATATGCAAGGTCTATCTCTTTTTTTGTATCAGCAAGAACATCTGGAAAAAATAGTATTACATACTGGTAGCGCTCCTCTGCTTCAGTTATCTTTGTAACACAGGAGCTTTTTAGGACATTCTCATTAAAATCAAATTTCTTTCCCTTATTATTAAAGAATTCACTCCATGCTTTAGCACTATAAAATCTTTCAATAGCATATGCTAAAGAGCTAATACTTTCATTCATTTCACCCTTACCAAGATCTTCTTCACTTATATCAAGATAACTTTCTGCTTCTATAATTCTTTCCTTCACTACAGCATAAGTCTGCAGGTCCGTTATTGTTTCATACTTAAATGGTAGCTTTGAATCATAATTTTTTATTTCTTCTCTTGTTGAATTTATTTCACCAGCCACATCTTTTTTTTTCATATTGTTTGTTAAGAGTATAAGCTGCCTGTATTTTGTGTTTGCCCCAAAGCAAAAGCTTGCAGCAGAATAAAATGTAGATTTATTAAAAGCAGTTTCTCCTTTTTTAGTTAGGTTATTTGCATTTTCCTCTATTTTAACAAGATTTTTGTCCAGTTTACCTACTTTTAAGTTTTCAAACTCTTTTTTTAATGCATAACTTTTATTACATAATCTTTCCCCAAGGATTTTCATGATATTAGAATATTCATGGCTTGTTTCAGGGCTTTCATTTATTTTTTCTTTTTTCTTTCCTGTAAATTCATATAAAATATCATCAAGGTCAGATACCTCAATAACTTCTATTTTCTTTTCTTTCCCATACTCAACTAAATCAATTGTTTTATTATTCTTTCCCTTTGGAAATCTAGTCCCCGCTGGAATAAGAACTTTTTTTAGTTTTATTTCTGAAGCAGCATCTATCTTTTCCTTGAGGCCTCCAACTGGCCCGATAATTCCTCCGGAGTTTATTGTTCCTGTTATTGTTATGTCTTTATCTAAGTTTAAATTATCAAGCATTGCAATTGTTAATATAGATATTGCAGAGCCTGCGCTTGGGCCGCCAATAATAGGTGAGTCTGCCCTTATAGTATAAAAAAAATCATAATTATCACAATTAGCATTAACATATTTGCATGCTATCTCTCTTGCAAACCTTGTTGATATTTGGGTATCCAGCTTTGTCAATGGGTATGTTTCAATAAAAACTCGGCCTGTTCCTGGCTTTATCTCAAGGTAAAGGTCTGCAGAAGAGCCTTCATAACCATCCTTTGTCTGGCTTACTGCAAGTAACGGCATGTGGCCAACACTGGCAAAACAAACAGGAATTAGAAATAAAAATATTAATAAAAATACCCCTTTTGATTTT
>Ga0307991_1002472_pt1 | contig 12468 bp, 15 predicted proteins | sample EllFjometagen131_FD_203146 | JGI IMG/M metagenome (GOLD analysis project Ga0307991, IMG submission 203146) | Marine microbial communities from Ellis Fjord, Antarctic Ocean - #131 | ecosystem: Environmental > Aquatic > Marine > Unclassified | place: Southern Ocean | collected 2014-10-08 | reverse complement strand
ACTCGTGGTGTTGGCAAGACTTCGATTGAGCATCTTCAGGTTTATGCCGAAGAGCATCATTTGAGTCTCTGGGAGACCTTGGAAAAGCTTGAATCGGAAGCCCTCATTCGCGGGGGAGCTCGCAATGCATTGCTCGGCTTGGTTGATATGATCCGGCAGTGGCGGCGGGATCAGGGGGGGTGCAAGCCCAGCGAACTTTGTGTCAGGATTATTGCCGAAATTGGGTTTGCCGCGTGGTTGCAAAAAAATAATGATCCGGTTCAGGCCCAGACCCGGGGCGAGAATGTTGCCGAGCTCTTGAACGCGATTGAACTCTGGGAAAACGAACAGGAGAAGCCGACCCTGGCTGCCTATCTCGAAAATGTTGTTCTGATTAACGATGATTGTCTGTCCGGTGAGGAGTCTTCACGGGTTACCTTGATGACGGTTCATCGGGCCAAGGGGTTGGAGTTTGATGAAGTCTTTCTTGTCGGTCTCGAAGAGGGACTCTTCCCCGGGCGTCGCAGTTACGAAAAACCGGAACTTTTAGAAGAGGAGCGGCGGCTCTGTTACGTCGGTATGACCCGGGCCCGGGAAAAGCTGCATATGACGGCTTGTCGCGTCCGTCACCTCTACGGCCAGACCGTTGATAACCGTCCTTCACGCTTTCTGATGGAAATTCCTTTGGAACTCCTGAAGCGTGAAGATCGTCAGCGGAGTGCGACCCTGAAGCCGGGGTATACATACTCTGGAGCTCAAAAAGAGTCTGTTCCCCGTTCGGGTCTTCGCTCTCAAAAAGGCGTGGTCCCCCAGCCTGTATCCTGTCGGACGCCGGGAGCGACTGACAAGGTTAAACCTGTGAAAGGACCTGGTCAAGGCTCTTTCCCGCAGGGCTGCCATGTCGAGCATGCGGTTTTTGGTCCCGGCGTGGTGGCCGGGGTTAAAGGTTCGGGAGAGGCGACCAAACTCGATATTATATTTCGTGATCGAGGGCGTAAACTTTTGCTTCTTAAATTTGCTTCACTTAATAAAATCGGCTAGGCAAAAACCTTTTTTTGTTTGACTTTATAATGTCAGGTGGGCTAATATCCCCAGCTCTCGTAATTTTGCCTTCCGGGAGAGGTGCGCCTTCCGGGGACTTACCTATTAAATTTTAGAAGAACGATTTTAGGGGAATTCCCTGCTGATGTTTGAGTCGCTTTCTGACAAACTGGATATAACGTTCAAGAAACTGCGCGGCCAGGGTCGTTTGACGGAGGATAACGTCAAGGATGCCTTGCGCGAGGTGCGCCTGACTCTGCTCGAAGCGGATGTCAATTTTCTTGTCGTTAAGCAGTTTGTCAAGGCGGTGCGCGAACGGGCCATGGGTAGCGAAGTCCTTGAGAGTCTGACTCCGGCCCAGCAGTTTGTTAAGATTGTCAATGAAGAGCTGGTTGCCCTGATGGGAGGGAGTGCCGTAGGTCTTGATCTTAATGCCGCCCCGCCGGTTGTGGTTATGATGGTCGGCCTCCAGGGTTCCGGGAAAACAACCTCCTCCGGTAAGCTGGCGCTCTCTTTGAAAAAAAGTAAACGCAATCCTTTGTTGGTTTCGGTTGATGTCTACCGGCCGGCGGCGATCGACCAGTTGCAGAGTCTCGGCCGCCAGATTGACGTGCCGGTCTATCCATCTGAAACTAAACAGGACCCGGTCAAGATCAGCCGTTTGGCCTTGGAGATGGCGAAGCAGCAAGGTCATGATACGGTGATTATCGATACCGCCGGACGTTTGCAGATCGATGAAAAACTGATGGCCGAGCTGGAGAAGATAAAGGCTGCTGTCAAGGCCCATGAGATTCTGTTGGTGGCTGATGCTATGACTGGTCAGGAAGCGGTCAATATTGCCAAAACCTTCAATGATACCCTCGATATTACCGGGGTGGTCCTGACCAAACTCGATGGTGATGCTCGGGGTGGGGCGGCTCTGTCGATTAAAGCGGTTACGGGCAAACCGATCAAGTTTGTTGGTGAAGGGGAAAAGCTCAGCGCCCTTGACATCTTTCATCCCGATCGCATGGCTTCGCGGATCCTCGGGATGGGGGATATGTTGACCCTGATCGAGAAAGCCCAGGATGTAGTCGATCAGAAGAAAGCTGAAGATCTGGCCCGGAAGTTGCGAAAAAACGAGTTTTCTCTCGAAGATTTTCGTTCTCAACTGCAACATATCAAGAAGTTGGGCTCGGTTGGCGGGATTATGAAGATGATTCCCGGTATGGGGAAACTTCGGGACAAAATCGGAGATGAAGCAATCGATGAGAAAGAGCTGGTCATGATTGAGGCGATTATCAACTCGATGACCGATAAAGAGCGCCATGATCACCGGCTGATTAATGGCAGTCGCCGTAAACGGATCGCCAAAGGTAGTGGTACCACTGTTCAAGATATCAATCGCCTGCTTAAAAACTTTCTCGAGATGAAGAAAATGATGAAAAAGTTTAATAAGATGGGCCCCAAAGGCTTGAAACGAATGCTGGGACAACTTGGATAATTTATAAACGGTTTGGTACTCTCTAGGTGTCGCCCTCGTATTGTCTTGATGCGGGGACATTGCTTCTCGGTCGGGTTAAGTAAAGTTCGCCGTTATCCGCTGTGAATTAACTTTTGAAAGAATACCTGAATAGGTTGAAAAGGTTTTAAACTTTGGATGGAGCCTTAATACAGCTTCTCACATTATTAACATTAAGGAGAAAGAAACAAATGGCAGTAAAACTCAGATTGACGCGGCGGGGGGCGAAAAAGAAGCCTTTCTACCGTATTGTAGCGGCTGATACGGAAGCCCCTCGGGATGGCCGTTTTCTTGAAATTGTCGGGACCTATGATCCCAATCTCGATCCGGCGGTTGTCGTTTTACACGATGACAAATTGAATTACTGGCTCGATCAGGGGGCTCTGCCGACGGCGACTGTGGCTAATCTTATTAAAAAGGTCCGGAAAGCTACCCCGGAAACATCAGCTTAAATAGTCCTCACCTATCCAAGGTGGCTGGAGAGAAGCAATGTACAAAGATTTGATTGAGTACCTGGCGAAGTCCCTGGTCGATAATCCAGATGAGGTTGAGGTCCGGGAACGTGAAGAGGAAAATTCAGTTCAGCTGGAACTCTGCGTAAATCAGAAAGATCTCGGTAAAGTGATCGGCCGTCAGGGTAAGACGGCTCGGGCCATGCGTACTATTTTAGGGGCTGCAGCGGCTAAGGAAGGGCGTCGCGCCAGCCTCGAAATTGTCGAATAGCGGCTGTTGTGCCAGGTCCCTGCTTTTTCAGCTAGAGATCATATTGTAGAAGTTGTAGACCTATGAAAGATCCCTGGGTGGTCTTAGGTGAGATTGTTAAAGCGCAAGGTTTGCATGGTGAAGTCAAGGTTCGCTCAGAGATTGAGAATCCTGAGAATTTCCTCCTGCCGAGTCTCTGCTTGCGTTGTGCCGACGGATCATACAAGCCTTTAACGGTACAGAGGTACAGATTCCAAAAAGGTGGTTTTGTTCTCAGTCTTGTCGGTTGTGAATCGATTGATCAAGCGCTATCTTTTATGGGTTGCGAACTTGTTTGTCAGGGTAGTCGGTTACCCTCTTTGCCTGACGATGAGTATTACCATTTTCAGTTACTGGGTTTGCCGGTATTTGATTGGCAGGGGAAAGAACTTGGTAAATTGTCTGAAATTATGCAGACTGCGGCCCATGAAATCTATGTGGTACAGCCTCAAGTCGGTTGTCAAGGTGAGGGAGAGCTTCTGTTGCCCGTGATTGCGGCCTATATTATAGATATTGATCTTGAAGCCGGGAAAATCGTGGTCGACCCATGTGGAAAGGGTGGTGTCGCGTTCGAAAGCCCAGCGGAATTGTCACCTGAATGATTATTGATGTGGTGACTATTTTCCCCCGGATGTTTGATTCTCCTTTTGCCGAGAGTATTATTCATCGAGCCCGGGAGAAAGGTCAGTTTAGTTTACGGGTTCACGATCTCAGAGATTACTGTCACGATCGTCATCGGGTGGTTGATGACTATCCCTATGGTGGCGGAGCCGGTATGGTAATGCGCCCGGAACCGGCGTTCAGGGCTCTTCAGGACCTCCGCGATCCAAACTTTTCCGGTGAGGTACTTTTGCCTTCACCTTCGGGAGAGCCTTTTACACAGGCCTTGGCGCAGCAACTTAGTACCCTCCAGCAACTGATCATATTTTGCCCTCATTATGAGGGGCTTGATGAGCGGGTCAGCACTATGGTTGACCGGGAAATAAGTCTGGGAGATTATATTCTGACCGGTGGTGAGTTGCCAGCCATGGTGATGATTGATGCGATGGTCAGACTCTTGCCTGGCGTTCTGGGCTCGGCGGCTTCGCTTGAAGAAGAGAGTTTTTCTCCATTACTGGAGTATCCTCACTATACCAGGCCGGCGGAGTTTGCCAGTTTGGAGGTTCCAAAGGTTCTGCTTTCAGGTCACCATGCCCGGATTAAGGAGTGGCGTCGTCGGCAAGCTTTGCGGCGAACCTTTGAACGCCGGCCTGATCTTTTGTCTCAAGTCGACTTGACTGCAAAAGAAAAACAACTCTTGGGCCAATGGCAGCAAAATGATCATAACCTCGATGAGGTTTGACTGTTTTTATAATTAACGTTGTTAAAATCTTATGTATTGATAAGTATTAGAGAGAGAGCAAATGAACACAATTGCACAGATTGAACAAAACAGTATGCGAATGGACATCCCTTCTTTTAAGGCTGGAGACACCCTGAAAGTGCATGTCAAAATTCGTGAAGGTGAGAAACAGCGGATTCAGATTTTTCAGGGTTTTGTCCTGCGCCGTCAGGGAGAGAGTAGCCGGGAGACCTTTACCGTGCGTAAGGTGTCGGGTGGTATCGGGGTCGAACGGACCTTTCCTGTGCATTCTCCCATGGTTGACAAAATAGAATTGGTTAATCGCGGTCGGGTGCGCCGGGCCAAACTTTACTATATGCGGAAATTGCGTGGTAAAGCGGCCCGGATCAGAACTATCAATTGATTTTTCATCCATCTTTATGGTAGTCAACCCTCCACAGCTGAAAGCTTATTTTTAGATGGGTGGTTCACCGAAAGAAGCTATAGCCGATCTCATGACCCGCCTTGGGCGACCACGTATTGTTGGTGTTGATGAGGTTGGCCGGGGCTGCTTGGCGGGTCCGGTGATTGCTGCAGCGGTTCTGTTACCCCCCGACTTTTCCATAGTCGGGGTGGACGATTCCAAGAATTTGAGTGCCAAGCAACGTGAGCTGATTTTTAATCAATTAGCGAAAACCGGTATTTCCTTCGGCCTTGGCGTGGTCTCCGCCGAAGAGATAGATCAACTCAATATTCTGCAGGCATCCCTTAAAGCGATGGTCAAGGCCCTGACGTCAATGCATCAGGTTTTTGACTTGGTGGTGGTTGACGGTTGTCAACGTTTGCCTTTGTACCTTCCTCAATACCCTTTGATTCGGGGTGATTCTCTTTGTCTGCCGGTTGCGGTTGCTTCGATTATCGCAAAAGTTGTTCGTGATCGACAGCTGCTCTACTACGATCGTCGTTTTCCCGAGTATGGATTTGCCCGCCATAAAGGCTATGCAACGGTGGCTCATCGGCGGGCCCTCACCTCTAAAGGACCTTGTGCCTTGCATCGTAGAAGCTTTCGTTATAAAACTGTAGAGTGTGATGAGTGAAGACCTGCGTCATAATCTTGGGCGCTGGGGCGAAGATACGGCGGCCGTCTATCTGAAGAACCAGGGAATGTCTATTGTTGAACGTGGTTTTCGTTGTCGTTTCGGTGAAATAGATATTATCGCGCAAAACTCAGAAGTTCTGGTTTTCTGTGAGGTTAAAACCCGTCGCCGGGAGACTTTTGGTGCGCCTCAGGAGGCGGTCTCATGGTCGAAGCAGAGACGTCTTACCAAAACGGCCGGTTGGTACCTCAATCAGTGTCCCTGGGATGGTGAATTGCGTTTTGATGTGATAGCGATCCTGGCCCCAAAAGGTAGAAAGCCAGTTATTGAGTGGATACAGGATGCTTTTGCCTGGGAATAATAATTAATGAGAGAAGAAAAATCATGACCGAAAATAAATCTGAGTACGAAACGCCTGAAGACGCCGCCGAGGTAGAGCGTCTTAATGATCCAGCCTGGATGCAGAAAACCTTAGGTGAACTGGACGACAACCTGGAATCGGTCTCCGATGAGTTGAAAAAATCATATACTCAGTTGGCGGCCGGGGTGGCCCAGATTGAAAAAGAGTTAAAAGAGGCCTTTGAGGCCGGGGATGAGATGGCTTATCAGGCTGCCAAGCTCAAGAAGCATATGATTCTTGAGAGGCTAAGAGAATTAGAGGCCCTGCAACTTTGAAGGAGATGGCTGAGTTTCTTTTTACTGCAGCTATGCTGCGGCGGACCCCGCGTAGCGGTTTACAGTTTCTAGGTAGTGGTCGAGAGTCGGTGGCCGAGCACGTTTTTCAGACCATGATTACCGGTTATGCTTTGGTGAAAATGGAAATTGAGAACGGGGTGGAGGTCGATGAGAAGCGGCTTTTGCAACTCTGTCTGCTGCATGATCTGCTTGAGACTCGAACCGGTGATCTCAATTATGTTAATAAAAAATATCTTGAGGTCGATGAGGCAAGGGCCATGGAAGATATGTGCCGGCCGTTATTTTTTGGTGGTGAGATGACGGCCCTGATCGAAGAGTTTGAACAAAAAGAGAGTCCTGAAGCCCGGCTCGCGGCCGATGCCGATCAGCTGGCCCTGATTGTCCTGGTCAAGGAGCAACAAGATCTTGGCAATCCTTATGCGAAAAAATGGTTGACTGTGGCCCGGCAACGTCTCCTAACTGAATCAGGTCGGGCTTTAGCCAAAGGTCTGTATGAAAGTGACTGGGCTTCCTGGTGGTTCAGCAAGGACAGTAATGAGTGGTGGGTCAACGGTAAAAACTAAAAATGGAGAGAGGTAAATGAAGGGCTTATTGTTGAAGATCTTGGCTGGATTGTTTCTGACCAGTTTTTTTATGGTCTCTTTGATACAGGCAGAAACCATCAAGATCCCGGTGGCTTCTCCTTTTACCGGCCTTCTGGCCTCTTTTGGGGAAGGGGTCAAGAACGGAGCCCTTCTTAAAGCCGAGGAGATTAATGCCGGTGGTGGTATTAATGGCAAGTTAGTCGAGATCGTTCTTGGTGACGAACTTTGTGATCCCAAGGAAGCGGCCGCAGTTGCCACCCGTTTTGCCAGTGATCCCAAGGTTGTGATTGTAATTGGCCATCTTTGCAGTTCGGCAACTTTAGCGGCCTTGCCGATCTATAAAGAAGCCGGGCTCCCAGCGATTACTCCGTGGTCGACCCATCCCGAGATCGGAAAATCCAGTCCCTACTATTTTCGTAATGTCTACAAAGACGATTTCCAGGGAAATTTTCTCGCCAACTACGCCAAAAAAGTGTGTGATTTTAAGAAGATCGCCATTTTTTATGAAGTTAACGACTATGCCATGGGCCTCAAAGAAGCCTTTGTCAGGCAGGCAAAAAAGCTTGGTTTACGGGTGATTGGGGCTGAAGCCTATATGTCTGAAACAACCGATTTTAAGGCCCAGTTAAGCAAATTTAAGATGATGCGGCCCGATGCTATCTTTATTCCCGGTTACGCTCCACAGGCCACTTTGCTGATTTCCCAAGCTCGCAGCTTGAGGATGAAATGTGCCTTTTTTGGGGCTGATGGTCTCGATGATGAGATTATGTTGAAAAATCCTGCTGCGGATGGTCTTTTTGTCACAACCCCTTTCCTGGTTGACCGGGGTGGGGCGATTGTTAAGGAATTTGTTGAGCGCTACCGGCAGAAATTTTCGATTGAGCCCAACTGGTTTGCCGCCAACACTTATGATGCTATCGGTTTGGCGATTGCCGCAATAACCGCAGCCGGGCTTGATCGGGAGAAGGTGCGGGCCTACTTGGCCGGGATCTCTTCTAAAGAGAAAGCTTTCCAGGGAATTACCGGGGCGATCTATTTTGATGAGAACGGTGATTGTCTGAAAGCGGCTTTTGTTAAGGTTATCAAAGATGGTCAATGGGTTAGTGCCGATGAACAACTACAATAATTATGGCTTTGTAAAATGTCCACCTGCTTCGCGCCCCAAGGGCACTTCCTCGCATAGCTCGGAGTGTTGTCGCGGCAACCTTCGTCACTGAGGCGTACTATTTGTACGCCTCATTCCTCAGGTCTTGCACGCCTAGCATCTGAACATTTTACTTTGCCATACAGTACAAATTTTTTATGCTTACCGCCATTCTGGAACAATCGTCTCTCTTCCTGCAGCAGCTGGTTAACGGGATAACCCTGGGGAGCATCTACGCCCTGATTGCGGTTGGCTATACAATGGTTTACGGGGTCATTCAGCTGATAAATTTTGCTCATGGTGAAATTTATATGCTGGGGGCCTTTCTCAGCTTCTCCCTGCTCTCCGGATTTTTCGGGTTTGGTCTGCCTTTCGGTTTGGCTGTGTTGTTGTCCGTACTGGTTTGCGCTCTAGCCGGGGTTTTGCTCGATGTCGTAGCTTATCGGCCTTTGCGCCGGGCTCCCCGGTTGGCAGCTCTGATTACGGCGATCGGCATGTCTATATTCCTGCAGAATCTGGCCCTGCTAATCTGGGGTGCCCAGATTAAATCATTTCCTCAGAACGCTATTCCCAGTTTTCTTTCTGAACCGGCATTGTTGCTTGGTGATGTGGTGATCAGCTGGTTACAGGTGGTCATTTTATTGACCGTAATCTTTTTAATGCTGGTTTTGCAGTTGATTGTTCACTATACCAGAATAGGCCGAGCTATGCGGGCCATCGCTCAGGATAAGACAGCGGCTTCCCTGATGGGTGTCAATGTTGACCGAGTGGTATCCTATACCTTTGCGCTGGGATCGGGTCTCGGCGGGGTGGCGGGAATTCTGGTTGGGCTTTACTACAATGCCGTCTATCCGACGATGGGCTATTTTGCCGGTATAAAAGCCTTTGCGGCCGCTGTCTTAGGGGGTATCGGGAGTATTCCCGGGGCTATTCTGGGCGGTGGTATTCTGGGCCTGGCTGAAGTTTTTGGTGGCGGTTATATATCCTCTTCCTATAGTAACGGGATTGCCTATGCGGTGATGATCCTCGTGATTCTGGTCAAGCCGACCGGTCTTTTTGGCCGGCACCTTCGGGATAAGGCGTAAGGCGGTGGTTTAAAACTTATGCATCTAGATGATCGCCTTTTCAGTGACAAGAGATTCTATCTGCCCCTGTTGGCGGCCGTCCTGGTTCTGCCCTGGCTGCCGATGGGGATTTGCGGACCTTATGTTCTCCGGGTTGCAACCCTGACTCTGGTTTATATGGTTCTTGCCTTGGGGCTCAATGTGGTGCCCGGGTTTACCGGTCTCCTTGATCTTGGTTATGTCGGTTTTTTTGGTCTGGGGGCTTATACAGCCGGTCTTTTGACGGTCCACTATCAATGGAGTTTGTGGTTGGTGTTGCCGCTGGCGGCGCTTAACGGCGCTTTATGGGGGGTCTTGCGTGGGGCCCCGACCCTAAGGCTTTCCGATGACTATTTTGCAATCGTTACCTTCGGCTTTTCAGAACTTATTATCCTGGTCATTCGTAATGAGCATTGGTTAACCCGTGGTCCCATGGGAGTTCCGGGTATTGCCCGGCCCGATTTTTTCGGCAAGGTTCTCGATCAGCCCTGGCAGGCTTTTTATCTAATTTTATTTTTTCTTTTTCTGGTTTTGTGGGTGGTGGTCAGAATTCGCAGCTCACGTTTGGGCCGGGCCTGGTTTGCGATACGTGAAGATGAGATTGCGGCAGAGTGCGTTGGGGTCAATGTTGCCAGTTATAAAATTATCGCTTTTGCCTTAAGTGCGGCAATCGGGGCTTTGGCCGGGGCTTTTTATGCTCGCTGGTTTCGTTTTATTCATCCCGATATGTTTAAATTCTGGGAATCCATCCTTATTCTCTGTCTCATAGTTTTTGGTGGTATGGGGAGTATAAGCGGAGCCCTGCTTGGAGCCCTGATTCTGGTTCCTTTGACTGAAGTCTTGCGAATTATTTTGCCGGCCGAGCTGAGTAACGCTCGTTATCTGCTCTTTGGTCTGCTCATCGTTTGTATGATGCGCTGGCGCCCGGCTGGGCTTTTGCCGGTTCAAAAAGAGTGATAGCATCGTAAAAAACACTATTCTTTGGATGTCGAAATTTTTACTTAGCCATCCCGCGCTTTTTATGAATGGATCAAAACTTGAAAACCTGTAGGGCTCCGGTTTTGCCGGATTAGGGTAGCTTTTTTAATGGCCGAGCGTAAAACAGGTGAGTATCTTCTGAAGACCCACAATGTGGTGAAAAAATTTGGAGGTCTAACTGCGGTCAAAAAGGTTTCGCTTAATGTCAGAGCTGGCGAGATCGTCGGCCTGATTGGTCCTAACGGGGCCGGGAAAACCACCTTTTTCAACTGTCTCAACGCCATTGCCGTACCGACTTCGGGAGAGATTATCCTTGCCGGTCACAGCCTTGTCAGTCAGGTCAGTCCGGCCACCGGCCGCTTGGTTTTTCGGTCAGGACTTCTTTTTGCCCTGCTTTCTTTGTTCTGGTTACCCCTGGTTTTAGGGGTTGTTTGGCCGGAGACCTTCTTTCGTCTGGAAGCGGTTCTGGCACTTTCAACTTTGGCCCTCTTTCGTGTCTATCTGCTGCACCCTTTAAGTCGTTTTCGGCCATGGAGCAGGCTTTTGCTGATTATCTTTGTTCTGGTTGACGGCATCTGTGCGATTGTTTGGCTCTGGCGCAGTCCGGAATTTTCGGAAGTCAGTTTTTTTGATCTTTTCCCCTTCTATCCGCTGCTTGTGCCAGGAACCCTTTTACTCCTGGTTGCAACCCCGGTTTTCCTGTTGTTATTTAATCTGCCAAGGGTCAAGGAAGCTTTTGGTCAGCATTTGAGGGCCGATGCCATTACCAGGTTGGGGGTTGGTCGGACCTTTCAGAATATTCGTCTTTTTTCCTCCTTGTCGGCACTTGATAATGTCAAGCTGGGCCGTCATTGCCGTACCCGGGCCAATTTTTTCGGGATTGTCTTGGCTCTGCCTCAGGTCCGCAAAGAAGAGCGGGATTCAGCTGAGAAAGCGGCTGAATGCTTAAGGTTTGTCGGTCTTGGTAAACAGCTTTCGAGCCGGGCCGGTTCTTTGCCCTATGGTGATCAGCGTCGTCTGGAAATTGCCCGGGCTCTGGCTACCGAACCTAAGTTGTTGCTTTTAGATGAGCCGGCGGCCGGGATGAATCCGACTGAGTCGGCTGAGCTTATTACCCTGGTGCGCAGGATCAGTGAGGCCGGTATTGCAATTCTGATTATCGAGCATGATATGAAGGTGATAATGAATCTGGCTGACCGAATCTATGTTCTTGATCACGGCGAATTGATCGCTTCCGGGACCCCGGCTGAGGTTCGCAGCAACGATAAAGTGATTGAAGCCTATCTGGGAGCTCAGCATGCCGTTTCTGAAGCTTAAAGATATCCACTATTATTATGGTAATATTCATGCTTTGAAAGGGGTTGATCTGGAAGTTTATGCCGGCGAGATCAGAACCTTGATCGGGGCCAATGGTGCCGGTAAGTCGACGACCCTGATGGTGATCAGTGCGATCTTTAAGCCGCAACAGGGAGAGATTCTATATCATGGAACGTCGTTGGTCGGTCGGGCTCCGGATGAGATTGTCAAGGCTGGACTTTGTCAGGTGCCGGAGGGGCGGCGTATCTTTCCGGGGCTTACAATTCAGGAAAATCTTGAAATGGGAGCCTATTGCCGGCGGGTAAAAGCCGCGATTGCCGCCGATCTCGAAATGGTTTATGACCTTTTTCCGGTACTCGGTGAACGGCGCCGGCAGGCCGGAGGTACGCTTTCCGGGGGTGAACAGCAGATGTTGGCGATCGGTCGCGCTCTGATGTCGCAGCCCCAGCTTTTGTTGCTTGATGAACCCTCTCTCGGGTTAGCCCCCTTAATGGTTGAGAAGATCTTTTCTATTATTGAACGGATTGCCGGGGAGGGGATTACTATCCTGCTGGTTGAACAGAATGCTCATGCCGCCCTTAATCTGGCGGATTATGGTTATGTGATGGAGACCGGCAAGATCATTCTGGAAGCGCCGGCCTCCGAATTATTGCGTGATGAACGGGTCAAAGAGGCTTATTTAGGAGAATGATATGGAAAAACAAATTATTTGGCGAGTTGCAAAATCGTGGTCTGTAAAAGAGAAAGGGTTGCGGGCTTTTCTGCTCTCCAAAGATCGTGAATTTTTTACGCTTTTTCAGGATTTAGAAGAAAAACTAAAAGTTTTTAAAGAGCGTAAACTCGAAAAATCCCTGCTTTTGAGTACCTCGCAGTTGACCTCAGCTGACTACTTTGTACCGCTGGCCCAGTTTAAACACCTTAACATCTGGGAAGCGGTAAAATGTGCAGCTTTGCAGGCTTACAAGG
>Ga0307991_1002471_pt1 | contig 12476 bp, 4 predicted proteins | sample EllFjometagen131_FD_203146 | JGI IMG/M metagenome (GOLD analysis project Ga0307991, IMG submission 203146) | Marine microbial communities from Ellis Fjord, Antarctic Ocean - #131 | ecosystem: Environmental > Aquatic > Marine > Unclassified | place: Southern Ocean | collected 2014-10-08 | reverse complement strand
CGACCTTGATGATCTCGTAAAAAGCTCATGTGAACCGAGCACGGTATTTTTGCAGGAAGTAACTTGAACGTGCTGTAAAAATACTTTTTTTACCACAGAGAACACAGAGGGGCACAGAGAAAAAGATTTTACTTTAATTTTTTCTCTGAGATCTCTGTGATCTCTGTGGTTAATTTACTTTTTTTCAAATCAAATAAAATTAAGTTCCTTGGAAGTTGAAACTAATGCTATTTAGTGGTTGACGGAAACCCGGCTGTATAATTTGTTGGGTTACGCCCTTTTATTTTTTGTGTTGGTAAGCATTTGACCGCAGGTTGGGTTGAGGCACGAAACCCAACATAACCAATGGGGCTAACCCAACCTACGAATAAATGGACTTTTCGTTCAGTGGCTATCTAAAAATACCCCGAAGCCCCTGCACCCGTTTCCTCAAATCTCCTGCCATGACATCCCCCGGCGCCACCGGTTCGCCGGTATGGATTTCAATTTTTGACCAGAATCGCTGGGGCAGCCGGAAAAACGCACTCCCTCCCCTGTGGCTGAAAAAACTCCCCCACATGCCGCGAAGGGCCATCGGTATAACGGGGACCGGATTTCGCTGGATGATTTTTTCAATCCCCGGTTTGAATTCACCAATCTCACCGTCTTTGGTCAATGTGCCCTCCGGGAAAATACAAATCAAATCTCCTTCATCCAGGGCCTTTGAAATTTCATCAAAGGCATTTAAATAGACTTCTTCGTTTTCCCGGCGGGACGCAATGGGAATTGCTTTGCCGGTCTTGAAAATAAATTTTAACACCGGAATTTTAAATATCGGTTCATACATGACAAACCGGATGGGTCTTCGACAGGCACCGGATAAAATCAGACCATCCATATAACTGACATGATTGCATACCAGCACCGCCGGGCCATCGTCCGGAACCCGGTCTAAATTGACATGACGGACCCGATACATGGTGTGAGTGATGATCCAGATGAGGAACCGCATGACAAATTCCGGCACCACCGTGTAAATATATATGGCCACAATTACATTCATAAGCGCGATGACCAGAAAAAACTGCGGGATGGTAAGGCCTGCCACACCCAGAAGAAGCGCACCGGCAGCTGTTGATACGACCATCAGCATGGCATTTAAAATATTATTGGCGGCTATGACCCGTGCGCGGTATCCAGGCGCGGTTCGCATTTGAACAAACGCAAACAACGGTACGATATAAAATCCCCCAAAGATACCAATCATCAATAAATCGCCAAGCACCCGAAAACTTCCGGCAGTTTGGAGGAACTGCGTGATCCCCATGAGCTGATCAACAGCCGGGGCAGTGTAGGCAAAACACAGATCAAGCCCGAAAATACTCAATCCGATTGAGCCCAGCGGCACAAGACCCAACTCGATTTTTCGCCCGGAAAGCTTCTCGCACAAAAGGGACCCGATGCCGATACCGGCTGAAAATATCGTCAATAGGAGTGTATATACATCCTGGGAGCTTTTTAACACTTTGAGTGTAAAATTCGGAAGCTGGGTCAGGTACGCCATTCCCAGAAACCAGAACCAGGAAATTGCAAGGATGGACAGAAAAACAGAATGAACGGTCCGCGCATACTGGATTGTCTTTATTGTCTGGGTAAATGGATTCCAGTTTATTTTCAAATCCGGCGACGGCGGCGCTGCCTTTGGAATCATGCGGCTGGACAAATACCCGAATATTGCCACCAGGCAAACGGCGCCCCCGATCCAGTAAGGAGGCAGTTTGGTGGGATTAAGAATGTTGCCGGTGATCAACCCAAGCAATATGGCGACAAAGGTACCCATTTCAACCATGGCGTTCCCGCCGACGATTTCGTCGGGTCTTAAATGATCCGGAATAATACTGTATTTAATGGGCCCGAAAAAGGTCGATTGGGTGCCCATGAGAAACAATAAAAATATGAGAAAAAAGCTGCTGCTAACGTAAAACGCCGCCGCCGCACACCCCATGATCACAATTTCTAAAATTTTGATCCGCTGGATCAAAACCGATTTTTCATACTTGTCTGCAATTTGGCCCGCGGTGGCGGAAAAAATAAAGAAAGGAAGAATAAACAATCCGGCTGCAATATTGATAAAAATATCCGACTTGCCCGCAAACATGCTGCCCATGCCATAGGCAATCATGATTAACAGGCCGTTGCGATAGACATTATCGTTAAACGCCCCCAAAAACTGGGTCCAGAAAAACGGGGCAAACCGTCTTGTCGTCATCAAGCCAAACTGGCTCTTGCCGGGTGTGCCTTTCTCTTTTCCATTGTTTGGCATGTGCAAACGTTCCTTTCGGTGAGTTAAAACACAGGGGCTTAGGCAGAAGGTTGAAGGGAATGCCGGTTCCTTCAGCCTTTCACCTTCTACCTTCCAGCTTTCAGCATTATTGATAAGCTCGTAAAAGTCAGATTTCGACGGCAAAGTATAAAAGTTCACCAATCTTAAAAATTGGCAAGGCGCGCAAATCCTGTGTAATGATTCGCACTTAGCGTACTATGAAGTAACGAAGGATGCAGCGCAACACAGAACTTGAACTTTTTACGCAGCCGTCATTATTTCACCATCTTATAATACAAAACCAAAAAAAATGCCACCCATAACCCCGCCAGCATCACAGACGTCAATCGGTGTGCCAGAGGCTCGGATTTAAAGGGTCTAAAGACTATCATATAAAAAGGTGTATAATTTGTGAGAAGGTATAAGAAACTGGACAGGCTAAAGTTGTAAGTTCTCAAAAAAATCGGGCGAGCCACATATTGTGATAGTTTCCTGGATTCCTGCCTTCGCAGGAATGACAGGCGACGGGTTCTTTTCTTAAATCGTCATTCCGGCGAAGGCCGGAATCCAGGAGTTATTGCCCGGATTTATTGAGAAGTTACCTAAAGTTCTTTTAACAATTTGAAATTATTATAAACATGCCAACTGACGGGTCATTCCGGCGAAGGCCGGAATCCAGTTTATTCTCAATATGATACACAATGTGGATACCGGATCAAGCCCGGCATGACGAAAAAACTTTGGACTCTCAAGTTTTTAACTAAACAATCCAGAAAATAATTACCCACCATTTTTATTCATTCCCATACCTCATATAAAAAAAGCTCCTTATCCTTCCAGCACATACAAAAATACACGCATTATACCCATAAAATGTCTCTTATAAATCGATAAATATTCAGCAAATTGCGCCCCATATATTTATATTATATTAAAAAACAAATAGTTAATTATTAATTTTAAAAATTGGCACGCTTATTGGATTACTTATAATTAAACATCAACAACAACCAAAAAAAGGGGGTACAAAATGGAAATTTTATTATCAATTGGATACATCGTCTATCAAACCGTTCTTGCGATTATGTAATTGTTTACAGGGATTGGAATAATGATTCGCAACTATAAAACAATCATAGAAAGGGACAAAAAAATGGAAATTTTACTGTCAGTTGGATACATCGTCTATCAAACCGTTCTTGCGATTATGTAATTGTTTACAGGGATTGGGATAATGATTGTCAGCATCAAACCCAACATTGACAAACTGGTAAAAAGTCAGATTTAGATGGCAAAGTATAAAAGTTCACCAATCTTAAAAATTGGCAAGGCGCGCAAATCCTGAGTAATAATTTGTACTTAGCGTACCATGAAGCAACGAAGGATGCAGCGCAACACAGAAGTTGGACTTTTTACGAAGGCATCAAAAGGAGAATCAACATGGAAATTCTAACCACATTAAGCGACCTTATCGTTTATTTCACCGCCGGCTGGATCGGCTGGCCAATATAATCGCACTGACGTTGTCATCTTCAATGAGATTCAGTTTCAATGAGATTCAGTTTAATGCGAACCGCTTTAATACGATTCGGGGAAATTGCCATCAACCGTCAGGGGCTCACCATTTACCTAAAAAATGGTGACCACGTTTGTTTTGTGGCTCCATTCTATACCACAATGTAGCATACATCTACCGCATGCCCAACCCGTAACAAAAAGCAATTCTTGACAAATCCGATTGTTACATCATAAACTACCTGCAATCTACCCAAGCAGTAACAGGATAAATTCATTTCTTCAGCTTTTTATCCTCTAATTTGAAAATCTCATTCAACCTGTTATTCCGCCTGGGTTTTATTTTATTCACATTTTCCTTCTTGAAATAACTATATAGAGCATTTCCAGCCCAGGTGAATAATAATGAAATGTCCAAAATGCCAGTTTGAAAATCCTGACGGGATTAAATTTTGTGTCGAATGTGGAAAACAACTAGAAGCCATTTGTGCAAAATGTGGTTACAGCAATTCGCCAAGTTTTAAATTCTGTGCTGAATGCGGGCAAAATCTGCAACCGACTCCCGATTCACTGGTTTCACAGAAAAAAAAAGTTAAAGAAGAGCAGGTAAAGCCCCACATTGAAGATATCGATCTCTCTTTCAGTGCTATCGATGGCGAACGCAAGCATGTCACCGTCCTTTTCTCGGACCTGACCGGATATACCGCCATGTCCGAAAAGCTTGACCCGGAAGATGTAAAAGAGATCACCAGCCGCATTTTTGGCGAAGTCTCTGAAATTGTCAGCAAATACGACGGGTTTATCGAAAAGTATGCCGGTGATGCGGTGATGGCCATGTTTGGTGTTCCGACGGCGCATGAGGATGATCCGGTACGGGCGGTCAAAGCGGCCAGAGAAATTCATGAACAGGTCAATCGGATAAGCCCGGAAATAGAGAACAGAACCGGACAGCCGGTTTCCATGCATACCGGCATCACTACCGGACTGGTGGTAACCGGTGAAGTGAACATGAAAATCGGCACGCACGGCTCGGCAGGAGATTCGATTAATTGTGCTGCGCGCCTGAGCAGCCTGGCCAAACCGGATGAAATCCTGATCGATATGGATACCTGCCGCCAGGCAGAAGGGCATTTTGAATGTGAATACTTTGATACAACACCCGTTAAAGGCAAGTCTCATCCCGTTCAAATTCATAAAGTATTAATCCAAAGAGATAAACCCGTTACCATCCACCGTCTTTCAGGGATGCGGGCCGACCTCATCGGCAGAAAGGTGGAACTGGCCCAGATGGAGGAAGCAGTCGCCAGGCTCCAGGAAGGAACCGGTGCGATTTTTTCTATCTGTGGTGATGCCGGCACGGGAAAGAGCAGGCTTGTGGAGGAATTTAAATCCACTCTGGATCTCAAAAAGGTTCAGTGGCACGAAGGACATGCCTATGCCTATTCTCAGAACATCCCTTTTTTTCTCCTCATCGATCTGCTTAACGGGGCATTTCAAATTCAAGAAAGCGATTCTCCGGAAAAAATCAGAGATAAAATCGAATCGAGTTTGGAATATCTGGCACTAAAGAAAGAGGATGTTGCCCCTTATGTGGGGAGTCTTTATGCCCTCAGCTACCCCGAGATCGACGACCTTGATCCTGAATTCTGGAAATCCGGTCTTCAAAAAGCAATCCAGGCGATACTATCCGCGCTATCCCGCGGGACTCCGGCTGTTATATGCCTTGAAGACCTTCACTGGGCTGATCCCTCTTCAATAGATCTCGTTCGAACTGTCCTGATGGAGTTCAGGTATCCGGCCCTTTTTCTTTGTGTATACAGGCCCCCCTTCAGTATTTTCACCACCCATCAGGTCAGCGGCATGGGTAAAGTATACCGGGAGATTCAACTTCAGGGCCTTTCGACTTCCGAATCCCAGGACATGGTTGAGTCTCTGCTGAAGACCGATACTGTTCCGCTTGACTTGCGGCGGTTCATTCAGGAAAAGGTGGAGGGCAACCCCTTTTATCTGGAAGAAGTGATCAATGCCCTGATTGAATCGGCGGCGCTGGTCCGCGACAACGACTCCTGGCTGTTAACCAGACAAATCAGTGAGTCGGATATATCTTCGACGATCCACGGGGTTATTTCTGCCAGGCTCGATCGGCTGGAAAAGGAAACAAAACGCATTCTTCAGGAAGCGTCAGTCATCGGGAAAGCTTTTCTTTATAAGATTCTTAAAAAGGTCACGGAACTCGGGGGGCACATTGACCATTGCCTCAGCAGCCTGGAAGAGTTCGACCTGATCCGCACCAGATCCTTTCAACCGGAACTGGAGTATGTGTTCAAACACGCTCTGACCCAGGACGTGGTTTACAGCGGTCTTCTTAAAAAGGAACGTCAGGCGATCCATGAGCGTATCGCACTCATCATGGAACAATTGTTTCACGATCGACTTCCCGAATTCTATGAGACCCTGGCCTTTCATTTCAAGCAGGGCCGGTCTACTCTTAAGGCTGTTGAATATCTGATGAAGTCAGGCGAGAAAAGCCTCAAAAGATATGCGGTTGAGGAGTCGCATCAATACTACAAAGAAGGATTTGAGCTTCTGTTCCCCAAATCCGACAAATCAAAAGAAGAAAAAGGTCTCCTCATCGACCTGCTCAACCAGTGGCCAAAAGTCTTTTATTATCGGGGAGATTTCAAAGGGATGAATAACGTCCTGAAACCTCACGAAACAATGGCTGAACTCCTGGAAGATGAAACACGGCTTGGGAATTTCTATATATGGCTCGGCATTTCCATATATATGCGGGATAGGCTCAGGGAGTCACATCAATATTTTATGAAGGCACTTGCGCTTGGCGAAAAAATTGATAACCAGCAGATCACGGGACATGCCTGCATGTGGCTTTGCTTTACCTTGGGGGAGATGGGCCTTTATGAAAAGGCCATTTTATTTGGAAAACGCGCACATAAAATAGCCGAATCTCTGGTATCGGATCAATTTCTTTTTTTCAAATCCCTGGGCGCTATGGGGCATAGTTATTTTTTTGCGGGAGATACCCAAAAAAATTTTGAACTTGGCAACACCCTGCTTGAATATGGTAACAGGCATTCGAATGTTCGCAGCCTCGTGGTCGGTCATATCAATATGGGAATCAGCTATTTAAATAGTGGGGATTTTTCATCCGCCATTGAATGCTTTCAAAGGGGGATAGAGACGTCAGCAGATCCTTTTTATATTCAATGGCCTAAAATGTTTCTTGGCATGACCTATGCGCAAAACAATCAGTTTGAAGAAGCTGAGAAGGCGCTTCTGGAGACGTCATCTTATGCAGAGGAATTTGGTTGTGAGTCGATTGGATCAGCAGCCAATGGATTTCTCGGGGTTCTTCAAATTGTTAGCGGACATTTTTCAAAAGGCTTGGAAATGCTTCTGGAGGCTCGTCAATTATGTCTGAACAATGAACGTAAAAGCGCATATGTTATGATAGAATATCTTATTGGAAAAGTCTATTTTCAGATCGTGGCAAGTGAGGAAAAAATCAGTCTGTTAACCATGGCAAAAAACATCGGCTTTGTGGTGAAAAATGTCCCGTTTGCCGCCAAAAAGGCGGAGAATCATTTCAACAAGGCCATTGAGGTTGCAAAAGAAATTGGGGCCAAAGGCATTATAGGGCAGGCCTGTCTTGATTTGGGACTGCTGCACAAGGCCAAAAAAAGATCTGTTCAGGCCAAGGAATCTATTGCTGAGGCTATTCAGATTTTTGAAGAATGCGAAGCCGGAGTCTACTTAAAACAGGCGAAAGATGTTTTAGAATCATTGGGATGAATTCGTCGCTGACGGCTGGGTTGAAAAGTATAAAAAAGAACTGGCGCTAATGTAAATGAACTTTTCCGTTATGTCATGCCGGACTCGATCCGGCATCCAGGAAAATACCGCCACGAAAATATACTGGATTCCGGGTCAAGCCCGGAATGACGAAACACAGAGATGCTTTGTTTTTTTTATGAAACGGCCTCATAGATAGAGGGGATAAACTTTATTTCCAAAGTGGTGAATAAAAATGAAATGCCCAAAGTGTCAGTTTGAGAATCCGGATGGGATGAAATTCTGCAATGATTGTGGTTGCAAAATAGAATTTGCATGTCCGGAATGTAACAAATTTAATCCTCCTGGGAGTAAATTCTGTGGCGAATGCGGTCACAACTTAACGCAACCATCTAAACCAGCTTCTAAAGAACTCTCCTTTGACGAAAAGATAGAAAAAATTCAGCGCTATCTTCCTGAAGGCCTGACTGAAAAAATCCTGTCCCAAAGAAACAAAATTGAAGGAGAGCGAAAACATGTCACCGTGTTGTTCTGTGATTTGGTGGGATTTACCCCACTTTCTGAAAAATTAGGTCCTGAAGACGCCTATGCCATCATTGATAAGGTCTATGAAATACTGATTCACAAAGTCCACGAGTTTGAGGGCACGGTTAATGAAATGACCGGTGACGGCGTTCTGGCCTTATTTGGGGCACCCATTGCGATTGAAGACGCCCCCCAGCGGTCAATCCGGGTAGCCATGGCCATTCACCAGGAAATATCTAAACTCAATGAGCGCTTGAAAAAGGAACAGCCAGGCCTTCCGATTCTTAAAATGCGCATCGGTATCCACACCGGGCCGGTTGTGGTGGGCACGCTGGGCAATGATCTCCGCGTGGAATTCAAGGCCGTGGGGGATACGGTCAACCTGGCATCACGGATGGAAAACATGGCAGAACCCGGCGCCACCAATGTTACTGAAACCACCTTCAAGCTTACCGAAGGGCTTTTCCGGTTTGAGGCTTTGGGAGAAAAAACGGTTAAAGGAAAAAAAGAATCGGTTAAGGTCTATCGGGTGATTGCCATCAGCAACCGGCGCACCCGGTTTGATGTGAGTGCCGAACGCGGACTGACGCCTTTTGTGAGCAGGGAACGCGAACTTGAATTGCTGTTGGATGGTTTTGAACGTGCCCGGGCCGGCAGGGGGCAGGCTTTTTCAATTATGGCGGAAGCCGGGGTGGGCAAATCAAGGCTTTTATATGAGTTCAGAAAAGCAGTGTCAAATGAGGATGTGACTTTTTTGGAGGGCAAGTGCCTTTCCTACAGCAGAGGGATTACGTATCACCCGGTGATCGATATTCTAAAATCAAACTTTAATATTCTTGACAGCGATGATTGCCATCAAATAAGAGAAAAAGTCTCCCAATTGCTCAAAACCATTGGTGTTGATGAAGCTTCAACCCTGCCCTACCTGCTTGAGCTGTTGTCGGTCAAAGACAGCGGCATCGACCGGATTGACATGAGTCCCGAGGCCAGAAAAGACCGCATTATGTCCGCGGTGAATTTAATCACTTTAAAGGGATCTGAAATGCAGCCGCTGGTTCTTGCTGTTGAAGATCTTCACTGGGTTGACCGAAGTTCCGAGGAATATCTGAAATCCCTCCTTGAAAGCATCTCCGGGGCAAGAATATTTCTAATTTTCACCTACCGGCCGGAGTTTATTCACACCTGGGGCGGCAAATCATACCACAGTCAGATCAATCTAAACCGGCTTTCCAACCGGGAAAGCTTAGCCATGGTTTCTCATCTTCTGGGTACAGACAATGTTGACAGGCAAATAGAAGAACTGGTGCTTGAAAAAACAGAAGGTATTCCCTTTTTTATCGAAGAATTCATCAAATCGCTGAAAGAATTAAAAATTATTGAAGCATCTCAAAAAATATATCATTTGGTCAAGGACATCAAAAATATTGCTATCCCCTCAACCATCCAGGAAGTAATCATGTCCCGGGTGGACTCCCTTCCAGAAAATTCAAAGGATCTGCTCCAGATCGGGTCTGCTATAGAGCGGGAATTCAATTATGAAACAATAAACCGCGTGGCAGAACTTCCGGAAAAGGAATTGCTGTCTTGCCTGTCGGTTCTAAAAGATTCTGAGCTTATCTATGAAAGAGGCATATATCCCCAATCCAGCTATATCTTTAAACACGCCCTGACCCAGGAAGTCGTCTATGATTCGATATTGGGCAAACGGAAAAAAAAGCTCCATGAAAAAATCGGAAAGATCATTGAAGAGTTATATAAAGAGAATATCGACGAACATTACCAGATATTATCTGAACATTTCATCAAAGCGGAGAATTATGAGAAAGGTGAAAAATACTGCAAGCTGATATGCAGGAAGGCGGAAAAAAGCGGTTCATTCAATGATGCGATTACTTATGGTAAAAAAAGATTGTCCTGCCTTGAAAGGTTATCCCAGACAGACGATGTTCAAAAAAAAATCATTGATGCGCGTGTGGCACTGGGCCTTTATCTTACACAAATGAATTTATTAGCAGAAGCAAAAGAAGCAGTGGCGCCTATCATTGATCTGGCATTGAAACATGACTACAAAAAGCGGCTTTGCCAGATCTACGTAATAGAGGGGGCATATTATTTTTTTGTCGAAGAGGATTTCCCAAAAGCCTTTCAAAATCTAAAAAAGGCGTTAGCGGTTTCTGGGGAAGCAGGAGATTTATTATCATATGTTCTGGCCCATACATATTTGGGACAACTCTCCGGATTCAATTGTGAATTCAGCGATGCTTTAGAAAAGTTTCAAGGTGCTATGGATATCATCAAAAAGGCTGACAGTAAATGGGGAATGGCGATAAATAAAGCTTATCAAAGCCTCTTTGTTTATAATTACCAGGGGAAGATAGACTTGGAATACCAGAACAGCAGCGAGAGTGTACATTTAGCTGAAGAAAGCGGCGATATTGTTTCAAAAGCTCAGGCTTTAGCCTGTCATGGAGTTTCCTGTTACAATAAAAGGCTTTTGGCTGATGCTGAAAAATATTTATCTGAGGGAATTCAATTGTGTGAGCAGATCAATCTTTATGCATGGAGTTCAATTGCGCAGGGGATTTTAGGTGAGATTTATTATGAACTTGGGAATTATGAAAAATCTAAATTTCATTGTATGAATGCTGTTTCACAATCAAAAAAAGGTGGATTTTTCCCTTCATGGATTAATCTAAATGAAATAGCCGTCGTCAGATCAATGGTGATGAATAATGAGATGGATGTCGATTTAGAAAAGATTTACAATTATATTTCTGAAAATAAAATAAAAGCATATGACGGCTGGATGATGAGATTGGTTGGCGAGATTCTTTTAAATATGGATAAAAATCAATTATCTGAGGCGGAGAAATGGATCAGACAAGCCATCGAAGCCGATCAAAGAAACGGCACAATGTCCTTTTTGGCGAAAGATTATGCTCTTTATGCGGATCTGTTTAAACGAAAAAATGATATCCCCAAAGTAAAAGAAAACCTGACCAAAACAATCGAGATTTTTACAGAATGCGGCGCTGACGGCTGGGTTGAAAAATATGAAAAGGAACTGGCGCTAATGTAAATGAACTTTTCCGTTATGTCATGCCGGACTCGATCCGGCATCCAGGAAAATACCGCCACGAAAATATACTGGATTCCGGGTCAAGCCCGGAATGACGAAACACAGAGATGCTTTGTTTTTTTTATGAAACGGCCTCATAGATAGAGGGGATAAACTTTATTTCCAAAGTGGTGAATAAAATGAAATGCCCGAAATGCAAATATGAAGTTTCACAAGATTCTAATTTCTGCAATAAATGCGGCCACAATTTTCAGGAACCAGGACAAGCCCCTCCCATAGATTTCACCCAACCCCACTCCTACACGCCAAAATTCCTTGCAGATAAAATCCTGACCTCCCGAAGCGCCATGGAGGGTGAACGAAAACGGGTGACGGTGCTATTTGCCGATGTCGCCGGGTTCACTTCCATGTCTGAAAAACTTGACCCGGAAGAAGTTCATCAGATCATGGACGGGTGTTTTAAGATCCTGATGGATGAAATCCACAATCATCAGGGAACCATCAATCAGTTCACCGGTGATGGCGTGATGGCCCTGTTTGGTGCGCCGGTTGCCATTGAAAATCATGCCCAAAATGCCTGTCAAGCTTCGCTATCTATACAAAGCGCTATTAAGAAATACAGCGAGGAATTAAAGGAAAACTACGGATTTGATTTTAAAATGCGAATCGGTCTCAACTCCGGCCCGGTGATAGTGGGTTCCATCGGCGATGACCTGCGGATGGATTATACGGCTATTGGGGATACTGTCAACCTGGCCTCAAGAATGGAGAGTATGGCCGAGCCAGGGGCAATTCTGGTTTCGCCAACCACTTACAAGCAGACTGATCAAAAGTTCGATTTTAAGCCTCTGGGTGAGTCTGAGGTAAAGGGCAAAAAAGAATCTCTGGAAGTATACGAGTTAATTAAAGCTAAATCTGACAGGCCCCATGCAGGCATGGATCGGCAGATCTTTTCCGAAATGATAGGCCGGGACGATGACCTCAATAAATTGGAACTTCAGGTAACTAAAGCCGCCAGTGGTGAAGGATCTATCGTCAATATCATCGGCGAGGCAGGCATCGGAAAATCACGGCTTATCGCCGAGCTTAGAAACAGCAGTGTAATGAAACGCGTCACGCTTTTGGAGGGCCGGGCCATCTCCATTGGCAGAAATTTAAGCTTTTACCCTATTATCACTCTTTTAAAACACTGGGCCCGAATCGAGGATAAGGATACGTCTGTATCCGCATTAGGCAAACTGG
>Ga0307991_1002470_pt1 | contig 12478 bp, 7 predicted proteins | sample EllFjometagen131_FD_203146 | JGI IMG/M metagenome (GOLD analysis project Ga0307991, IMG submission 203146) | Marine microbial communities from Ellis Fjord, Antarctic Ocean - #131 | ecosystem: Environmental > Aquatic > Marine > Unclassified | place: Southern Ocean | collected 2014-10-08 | reverse complement strand
CCTCACCCGCCTTATAGCAGCTGATCCCATTGGCCAGCGCGATGTTATGGTTTACGTTCCAGTACCAAGGAAACAACCTCTCCTCGGTGACAGCTCCAGGTTTTAGAATAGCGCACCGACCCCACTTATTTTCAACAAGGGCGGCAGATAGTTCGATTTTTGGCAGGCCACCTGGTAGCAACAACCAACCATGGTCCGTTACAACGCGAACTGATTTCCATCCAGCCCCCAATAGCTGCTCCACACGTCCTGATATCTCAGATAACAATCCCGTTATAAACTTCGAAAGCTTCCAGCCCCGCTCATGCCCCTCATGGTCGATATTTCCGAATTCACACCATGCGTGCCCATTTCCATCGCCTGACTCCGACTTTCCCAATATGGTCCAGCCGTTGGCACCTAACAATTTCTTTATATGATAACCGCCCTTCAGCGATTGTCCGGTTTCTTTTACCGAGGGTTCGAAATCTGAATTGGCCTCTCCCCCTTCAATGAATTCCCAAACCGGTGAAGCAGCAGGTTTTCCAGTGGCCGTTACACTGGGCAGGGCAACCCATGAGGTCTTTTCTGAAGCATTGTAGCCTTTCCTTGTCAGAAGGTCGGCAAGATGCCGGGCTAAATCGTAGCGCAAACCGTCAACAAACAAGATGCATTCACCGTTTTCAGCAGGTCGCTTTTTCCGGCTCAATAATGGCACATCCGGGTATCCTGATTTTTCGACCTTCTCTTGTAAATAGCGCGAGGAATCTTCAATCCAAGGCATATATATGGATCGAATCGCAGTTGTTACGGCCCGGAGATCATCCTCCGTCTCTACGAATGAAAGCGAATGTAAAACAGAGGCATCGGCTTTCCATCCAGTGCTGGTATAACTGGACGCAAGATCCATGGCCGAACCTGCTGTCAGTGAATTAGATGTAATTTCAGAGAGAATAGCAAGGTGCCGTAAAGCCAGCGCTAAGGGCGATTCACCAAGCTCTACCCAAACCAGTTTCCGTCTTTCACGATGAGATTTGTCGAGTTTTAAGATTCGCTTTCGGGCTTTGTGGGCAGGCAAGTTGCCCAGGCCGCATAATGCTTCTCTGAGATCCTGTTCTTGACGTTCGTTCCATTGCGGCCACCCACCGTGTGTCTGCGCATTGGTAAATAGCTCCAGAGGCATTGTGCACTTGCGAAGCTGGGTGGGGATATTAGGGTAGCGATTCGGGGCTTCACAGTATCGCTCCCAGACGGCTTTCCAAGCTCCTTCATGGATGGCCAGTTTTTCAGCAGCAAACAAGGGGCCTTCATCTTGAGGGTTAAATCCAAGCTGTGATTTGCAGACCGCCAAAAAAGCAACCCATTCGTTTTCTCCTCTTCCAGCACGAAAGGCATCGGCATTATCCAGCCATTGAAGAAGATCCCGAACCGGATCCCCTCCGGTCAATAAGGTATTAAAATAGTCTTTATCCAAACGTTTACCCTTTAACAGACTAATCTCTTCGTCCAACAGGCGATAAAGCGCCAGTTGCATGGCATTCTTCGCGTCGTTATCTTGAGCGACATCAAGACCTAAGCCACCTTGGTCTGATTTTATGTAGGAAAGGATGGTCCAATCTTTACCATTGATTTGGGACCAAATTACGCCACGGTATTGCAGTTCTGCTAAGGGTTTTAATGGGTCAGGGCAGCTTTCAACCGCCCTCATATCTTGTCGACTGACACCTGGAAGGTAAAAAATGGGAACATTTTCGGCTGTACGATAGCGGATCTGCTTTTCTTTTACACCCTCACCGGACGAGACTTCCTCTTGGATGGAAATTTCGCCGGCTAAAACACATCGCAGCCATATGGCAGGGCCGGTACGTTTTTCAACATCGTAGTCGCCAAGCACAAAGAGATCCGGAATTTCAACTTGCAAGCGGGGAATTATGGCTTCCCACTGGCGATCCCGGTCAGGCCATAAAATACAGACGGGGGCGACCTGAACATCCGGATTATATACGGCAGCGGAACGGGTGGCTTTCAGAAGATGCTCGATCACTTTCATCATTCCGCAACCTCCCAATATCCCAGTTTTCTGCCACCGATGCGTTTCAGAGCCCCCTCTTGCTGGAGCTTTCGAAGGTGCCGCTCCACCGATCGCTGAGTGACGCCGACAAGGTTTGCCAACTCCGGGATAGTGATCTCTGCCTTATCACGTATTTCAGCCAGAATTTTTCCCGACGTTTTACCGACACGGACTGCGGTCTTAACCGACGTTTTTTTGACGATTTGGATGGGCTTTACCGACACTTTACCGACACTTTCGAAGAGTTTTCCCGACGTTTTCCCGACAACCACCTTCACATAATCGTCGGTAACGTCAAAAAGAGATTGGGCACCACCCGCTTTCAAAGCCGGAATGACTTTTGTGCGCACCCCCATCCCGCGGGCGTCCACGTAGCCGTAATCCCGCAACACTTCGACAATGATGTGGTTTCTGGCGGATCGTTGTCCAGCCAGCATTTTTTCAACGGTCATGGTATTGGGCAAAGCGCCCGGGCTGATAATTTCAAGGCGGTCCCGGTAACCGGCAATTTCGACATCCACAAAGCGGCTCCAATCCCTGTGGGCAAGCGCATTGACCAGCAGTTCGCGCAACGCCTCGTATGGATAGAACCAAATTTTTTCCCGTCGAAAATTTTCGTCGATGGTATTGGGCTCCAGGGTCACAAAGGGTTTCATGGCCTCCAAGATTTTTTCGATCAGACCGGCATCGATCAATAATTTTTCCGCTCTTCCCACCTGAAATCTTCCCACCAGCGGAGCGTCGATAATCCTGTCCAGTTGCGCTTGATAGGCCTTGTCGGTGGAATCGAAAAACATCAATCGGATTCCGGATTGCTTCAGTGTTTGCCGGGGCCTGATCCCGAATAAAACCAGCCCTGCGATGGTGCAAACCGGCTTATCGGCAACTCCATCCGTCATAAAACCCAGTCCCTTGAGCCGTGTAATCCAGCCTTCCTTATCTCCAGGCACCTCCGGGTCCCTCAGAATATCGCGCAAATAGTTTTCCAACCGGGCTTGATCCAAGGAGGCAATCGACGTGCGATTGACCGGCATGATTTCCGTGTGCACCGCCCCACTGGCAGCACCAAGCATCAGAAGCTGTTCACGTGTGGCGGGACGGGAAACAGCGCCGATGCGAACATAAGCCGTTTCTCTGTCATTCGCTCTGACCACATAAGGTTTTAAGACTTCCTGTCCTATGGAGATAACGGCCACCCGCTTGCCGGAATCCATCACCACTTCTTCGTAATAAGGCAAAATCACAGGGTGTATATATCTTCCGAAAACCGTATCGGCCACCCACTCGCTCAAATTGTTTCTGGTTATGCCGGTAATGGTTTTGTCGTCCGTCACTCCCAGGAGAATATAACCGCCTTTGAGATTCGCTATAGCAACAACTTCTTTGGCAAGCTGTTCGGGCCGGATGTCGTCAAGTTTGAACTCAACACCGGAATTTTCACCGCCGGCGATCAAAATCATGATGTCATTTTTTTTCATGCATCAGCTCCCTTCCTCGCGCTCGCCGTTGCACTGGCCTGTCGTTTTTCATCAAGCGTTAAATGGTGGTCATTTATGCGATCGCCCTTGAACAGATGATACCACGGCGCAGATACCACATCCTTGCCTCGGTCCTTTCCCCATTTAATATTTGGCTTATCCCGCAGAACACCTGCACCTTTCTTTTTCACGTCGCCGACAGTCATGAATGGTCGGATATTTAACCTGACACCATCATTCAGATCAGGATTCCAACCTATGGACTGTTTTTCGATGGGCTTCCACCTGACAAAGATGTCATGGGGGGCTTCGCCTTCGAGGATCAGTTCCAGCTTTTTCTTCAACGCCTCAGCAGCGGCCAGTTTTTCCTGAGCGCCATCCACGCCATTGCCGATGTCCTGTTTTTGGCGGCTAATCCAATCGCCCAGGTAGTTGTAGATCAGGGTCTCTAAAAGTTTGGCATCGAGATTGTGGTAATTCACCAAGGCGGCAAAACCGTCATGAAGACCATCCCATATATGCCAGATAAAGGGGCGGTGGTGGAACAGCTTGCAGTGCTGGGTGAAAAACTTATCCCGGAGCCAGGTTTCCAGGATTTTGCCCGCATGGCCTGCCTGAGCAAGCAATTCAGCTTTTTTGTTGGATGACCATTCATTGCCGTAAGCCGTAGCCAATAGATTTTCCAGGCGATCTTCGGCCTTCATTTCACCACGTACCGGTGGGATGCAGACGATGCCGTCATCGTCGGCAAAGGGCAGCAACTTCTCGCAGCGATTTACCCATTCGCGTTGTTCAATGGCCAATTCCATGCTGACGTCCTGCTCCGCAGGCCATTGATAGCCGAGCAGGCGGGCGACTGCTACCTGCAGCACGGTGGCATCGCTGCGTTGTGGTGCATGGGCGGCCCGTTTAGTTTCTTCATCCCACATCACCGAGCCACAGGGGTAACCATGAAAAATCCATTGAGTGGGGTCGTCAGAATAAGGTTTGGGCAGGCCGTGGGGATATTTTTCTTCGGCAACTTTGACCCAGTGGTCGAGGTCGAAGGGGACCTTTATAACCGTTGCGTTGTTCACTTTTATTCCGTCTTCAAGAATGCTAAGCTCCTCTTTAAAATTTGGCGATAGGCAAAAATTCCAGATTGCTTGCACGAAAGCCTCATCGCTGGGAACAATTGCAGTTACATTGCTATCGAATAGTTCACCGTTGTAGAGAGAGAAACTGAAGTTACCCATTAGTTTCACTATGACACCGCGATTACCCCAAGCAGCCTTGCCTTGTAGCCTTGCAAAGTCGCGCCCTTCTTTGGTCCAGTCGATGGCATAGCGCATACCCCCGACGAACTCATCAGCTTCTGGTGTCCCCTGAAATGGATGCCAGCGCTGATTAAGTATCGCTATTTCCCACCAGTTGCGACGGAATCGACCATCATCGCCGGTTTTGATACCTTGTGGAGAGTTAGCGTGTCCGCCAAGAGTGCTTACACGGCCACGCGCTTCCAGCATTATACGGGCGTCAGGATTATCAAGCGCGTCCTTCTGCGAAACAGTTCGCCACATGCTTCTCGCCAAACCCTCTGCTTTTTTGGTGATTTCTACGATGCTTGAAACGTCCAAACCACCATATTGGTGTTTCATAGATGAAATGTCGGCCTCGATCACTACCAGCGCTACGTTGACTACTTCACCGCTTATAGTTCCGAATGCTCCAGGACCAAGTTTCGCTAAGACATCGAATCGTTGAGAACTCAACAATCTGTTTCGAAATGACGAATACGCTGGGAGTGACAGCCAGTTCTGAGGACAAACGATGCCTATCTTTCCACCTCTCTTAGCAAACCTAAGTATTCGATCAAGAAAGGCGGTTGCCAGATCCTGCCGGGCATCATAATGGTGATGCGTGATGAAGTTCTTAAGCAATTCGTCCTGTTTGCCCCGCGCCAGATAGGGCACATTGGTAATCACCCAATGGTATTTGCCCGCCAGCAAACACGCGGCTTCGGCCAGCCCGTGAGCCGTGACGCCTGCCTCGAGCTGTTCGTCGGTTCGCTCCTTTTCCAAGGCTTTGGTCAGGGCCACGGCCAGGTCGTCCCAGTCGATCAACTTGGCAACCCGACCGCGGGTCGGGTCGATGAGGCTACCCAGGATCGGGGCGTTCTTGAATTCTTCATAAAGCCCGAACAGGGCAACCCGCAGTTTGGAGTTTCCGTTAGCCAGTCTCTCCCATTCGACCCGGCTGCCGCCCACCGAGAGGCCTGTGCAAGCCAGGTTCAGTTTGGGCAACGGTCGATACTCCCCGGCACCTGGATAGCGCCAGGCGTCAATAGCTAAAGCAAACGCGGCTAACTCCACACAACGCTGGTCCAACTCTAAGCCGTGGATATTTTCGGACAGCACCCTATCTATCGCTTGGCGGGCACTCAGGCCCTCCAGTTCCATGCGCATAGGTACCAACATCAAAAATGCAGCGACCAGGAAATGACCAGAACCACAACAAGGATCGAGGGTTTTGAGTTCGCTCAAAGATTCAGGCCAGCTGTCAAAAGTGCCGGCGGCGGGTGTCCAGGTGCCGTCTTCCTGCTGAACAAATCGCAGGTATTCCAGCGCCACACCCGGAATCGCCGCTTTGCTGCGCAGTTCTTCTTCACCGTTAGCATTTTTGAGATCAGCCTCGCTCAAACGACGGGTTGCCCACCAGGCCCCTAAAGAGTTGTCGAGAAGAAAGCTGACCATGTAAGGTTCAGTAAAAAGCTGGGTAACGGCGGGCAGCTCCCGAGCACCGATCTTCACTTCGGAAGCGTTGACCTCATCCTTCTTTTTGGCCTGCCAGAACTGGTATACCCATCCCAGTGAGTCAGAGGCAGTAAAAACCTGTTGAGACAATTCGGTCACGAGGCGTTCAAGTTTCTGTTGATGCTCCGGGGGCAGTACAAGTTGAAAAACAGGTGAATCCGGCCGAAAAATTTGCGGCAGCATACGGGCGGCAAAAAGAGATGCCAGTTCCCAGCCATTAGCCGCCCCTTCATCAGCAGCTAAATCCTCGCATTCCTCAATGGTTACTGCCACAGGATCATCCGGGTCGGGATACATCAGCAGGTTGTTTTCGGCCAAAAACCGGGCGAACAACATGCGGTGCCAGTGTTCATAGGCGACCTCTTCGATGAGTCTATCAAGGGTCTGCCCGCCTTTGGCATTGCGCCCATTTCCCAGTTGACGGCCATGTGCTCTAAGCTTACGACGTAGAACGCGATCGGTTTCTGTGAGATGCGAATAAGCGGTAGGTTCTCCTACCCCCAATTGCTCAAGTGCGGCCCGAGCAGCGTCTTCAGCAATGTCCCGCGCATCTTTAATTGTTTTTTCCAGCTTATTGCGAAGCGATTTTTCAAGAGGCTGCATTACTCAATTCCTTAATAGATGATGACCGGGCCATTTTTAAGGGCTTTTTGAATTTCCGCCTTAGCATCATTCAGCCAGGCATCGATATCCTGCTCCGTCTTAATGGTTCGGTTCGGCAGCTTCACAAACTGAGCTTTCGGTTCCATCAGTTCCGCAGCGCCAACCAAGACGGCATCGAATCGTGACGACAGGGCTGCTACACGGTCGGTAAGCGCCGACAGTGTGATGCGCTCAAGCGTGGCGACAATTTCTTCGGTGTTGGCCACATTGATTTTGGGCGCATTCGCCAGGGTCAGTTTCTGTTCGGCAAGAAGGCTGTTGCGCTGTTCCGGATCGAGCTGTTGCCAATTGGTGTCGGCTTTCAGCCGCACCATTCCCTCGTCGTGTAAGGATTGATATTTTTTATCCAGGCGATTCAATTCCTCTCGTAATAGTTGAGTGAAATTGGCCACCAATGGCGATATCAGATCCGGATCTTCCAATAACCGGCGTTGCTTTTCGATATTTTTGACTTGGGCGAGAATAACCTCCGCGTCCTGGATGCCCTTGGCATAGCCCATCACGCGTTTCAGGGTGATCCATGCCGGCCGGCGTTTATCGATACGTTCCGCAAGTTCCGTCCACGAATTAATGGCCTGAACCAGTTCCTCACGGCGGTTGTAAAGCGCGAGTAGCTGTTCGTTCCCGGCCGTCAGGCGGATTTCTTCAAGTTCTGTGGTATCCGGCCTTTCGGGTTTAGGTGCCTCGCCACCGGCGCGATCGGCAAGGTCCATTAGTTTTTCCAGGAACTGGGGAAGGTATGCCAACTCCTCGCCTTGCTTGGCAGACAGGCCGACTTTCTGGAGCAATTTGCGGATCTGTATCCGCTGGGCGGTGGTTACGGTGGTGGATTCCACCTTGAACATCACTTTGCCAATGGTTTTGCGCTCCAAAGATTTGGGATCAAGCGCTTTCCCATGGTCATCCTGGACCCGGATCAAACCGGCAACCAGGAGTACCTGAAGGCCTCCGTCCACTGCATCGCGTGACCAGCCAAAGGGAGATGATTCAAAGTGACTGCGAACATCCGCCCCTTTTTTGCCTCCGGCGATAAAACCGAGAATGATTTTACAGACAGGATTTTTCCCGGGCTCACCATCATCCCCCACGGCCTTGAGTGCATCGGGTGCACCCTTGCGGGCTTTTTCATACACTTTTGACCAACCAATATGATCGGCGGTGAGAAACTGTGGATACAGGCGCTTTAACGAGTTGTCTGCCGCCTCCCGCACCATTTCCTGCAAGTCGTTTCCAAATATTTCATTGCCGCCCCCCTGGAATACGCGGGCACCGGAAAACGCGTCATCCAGCAATTCATTGATTTTGCCTTCAGCCGTCTGCCTGATGGTTTCCGTGGCCGCACGCGCTTCCGTGCCCTCCGGCGTATTGGGCACGCCACGCTTGTCCAGGGTTGCGCCGGCGGCCTTGTAATCAATGAGGTAGTAGCGCAGATCGTCGGCGGAACGTTTGAGTATGAAGGCGTAAACCGTCGGGGATTGGTTTCCTGCCTGGAGGGCATCTGCGCGGACCGAATTTTCATCGATGCTCCAGCCATCGCGCACCCACAAGCATATTTTTTTATCCGCATCAGAGGGCAGCAGTGAATTGAATACCGGGTGAAAGTCACGCGTCACTTTTGAATTGCCTTGGGTCAGTGTAAGCTTTTTGACCATACTGCCGAATTTGTGACGTATCCTGTCATCTCGCTCCGCCTCGACTCGGTGCGCCTCGTTGGCCAATTGGCTGCGTTGACTCAGAAATTCATCATTCCAGGCAGCGCTTTCTTCTGTTTGAATGCGATATTCATCGCCGACCTTCATCAAAAGTTTGCATTTATCCATAAGGCCGGGGAGTTTGCCCCGCAGTGTGCCGCTGCTTTTGGGAAGATCCTGGACCATCAAATCGGCTACGGTATCGATGGTCGCCTTGATGCCGATTTCATTATTGTTGCCGGCCAATTTGTTGATCAGGAAAACAAGACCACATGCACGTGCCGTCAACTGCTGATTTTCAGATCCCTTTATCCAACTCATGGTCTTTTCGTGGACTTTGCGGGGCAGAACTCGGGTCTGAAGCAGCTTATCGGCGGAATCGAAATAAATGTAGTCGCCCTCGATGACATTACCCAAAGCAGCATCCAAATTCGTCTGGATGGCCTTATGGATCATACTGAGCTGGTTGCGGAGTTGGCTGTCGGTGCCCGTCGGGTCCAGAACCCTTAGGGTGTTTTCCCAAAAACGGCGGCGAACGGGGAGAATCGGATAGTCCTGGGCAAAAAATTTGGCATCATCCTGATAATGGCCGATGGTGGTGCCGGATAGGTGCCTGGATATTTCACCGATATTCATCTGCATGTCTTTTTCAAGCGGGGAAATGGCATCCGCCTTTTTCGCCAGGATCACCTTCCGAATAACGGCATTAACATCCGCATCGGATAATTCGACCCGAATCGTGAACCGCCCCTCAAGTTTTTTCAGATTGGCTGTGCCGGTAACGGCCGTTTGGCCGGTGCCTATAAACAGCAACTTGCCGCCAATGTTTTTACAGCACGCCTCTACTGCTTCCTGTACATCCATTGAACGCTGACTGTTCATACCGATGTACTGCTGGACTTCATCGAGGACAATCACTGTCAGAGGGAATTTGCCATCCCTGATAATCGCTTGCTTAATGACCTTCAACATTTCGTCGTTACTGATGTCCAGGACATTTATGTAGAGATTATTAAGAGTTTCGGTGCAGACCTCAGGGGAAGGGAATAGCTGCGGCTTCACTTGGACCAAGGCTTTATGAAGATCCTCAGCCACTATAAAATTGTCAAGTTCATACAGCCAGTCGTTCCCGCTTTGCTCGACTTTGCTTTTAACATCTTCATATATACCCTCCCTTTTAAGCCACATCACAAAACGCGCGATATGATATTGCTCGGGGAGACCGACCGATTTGAAAATAATTCGCAGCAATGCCAACCGTACGCTGCCACTGGCACCTGAACCCAGTGTACCCGAAGCGGCATGCAGACCGCCATAGCGTTTTTTTCTGGTGCTGAGTTCTTTGAACAGATCACTGATGTTTTGGGGAAGGGAGGCGATACCGCGGGCAGTTGCGCCGTCTTCAAATGCCGTATCAACCCAGAGAGCCCGGAGCATTTTTACCAGATGGGATTTTCCCGAACCGTAAAAGCCACTGATCCAGACGGCCGGTTGCTGCGCCTGATCAATGTTTTTCAGATAAGTGTCCAGGATGTGCTCCATGCCTTTTTCATACTGGCCGTCGCAAACAAAGGTTTCAAGCTCGTAGCGCAATACCTCCAGGGCCTTGCTGGTTGTGTCGTCATTGACATTGGCAACACCTTCATTGAGCAATTTTTGATAGGACGGGTCTTTCAAATAGATATCTCTATTTTTCATCTGTATTCCTCTGTTTAAATATCTTTATCCGCCGTAATGGGTATGGCTAGGTAATTCCATCCGTCATAACCATCTAGCAAGCGATAATTGTTGTCTTCATAGCTCCCTGGAAAAAACACCAACAACCTCCCAGAAACCATTGGGGCTAGCTTTTCGACCATCTCTTTCACCTTTAAAAAGCCGAAAAGAGAGCCCACACCCTTGAGGGCAACCACATATGTTTCATCTATTTGGTGTTGCGCTAAAAAACGGTCGAAACTCGCGATGATATGCTCAAGATACTTTGGGTATATCGTGGCAAGCAGATTCGGCTTTTTGAAATAGCTCTGGGAGTATTTCTGGCTTGTCAGCCAAATGATGTCTGTTCTGCTTGGTTGCAATTTCGAATTCATCGATTCTTGATCGAAGACGGAGTTCGTCAGACTCATCATACACACAAAAAATTACTCGCTGTGCTGCTGCGGCATCAGCACGCCAGGGGATGGCAATGTACTTTCCATATGATTTAATCAGGCGTTTAACTTTGCTCACGGACCCACTCCATTTCCTTTTCAGACAGTAAATTTGGAAATAGGACCTCAATTACCGATCCCAAGCGTTTTAAAACAATCCAGCCCTTTCGGGATGCATCGACTGAAAGCGCAATCGCTTCTTCCATAGAGCAATCAAGCAATTTCGCATATTCTGTCTGATAAAGCGATTCGCCCCTGACACCCGAAAGATATCCCAATAACAATGCAAAAGAGACGGCGCCAGGTGTTGTTTTCGGTTGTGAACGTATCTTTTTAATTCTGCCCTGTAGATGACCGGATTGGGTCCAGGTTGAATTAATATTTTGTGCGGTTGATTTCAAGGTAGCAGGGCTGAAGCGACCTGTTTCCAAATTGTTGATAAACGCCTCAAGGGCTTCTCGGGTGACACGCTGTCCTAAAGTGAAGCTTTGGATGAAGGGCACGCTGGATCTTAAGATTGAATCTCTGGCGATAGCGCAGATCATTGCCAAAAGAGGCTGCCCTTCCATGTCTCGTTCCCAGAAATATCGTAGGCTCCGAAACAGCGTACTGTCAGGATCTAAAATATAAAGCGCTGAAAGATGCCGAGCGGTCAATTTCCTGGTTTTATCCGAGCGTTTGCCTAAACAGTTGTCATCCACAATTGCCTTTAAATAATCAGATTTGTCGGCATTCGGATCATCAACAAAAGAAAAAAGGAGCTTTAGCTCCTGGAACATTATTGTTCTGGCAAGATGAACGCCACTGCTATCATACCGGAATCCAAACCTTTTTAGATTATTTTTCTGCATTGCGGACCCCATCACCTGCTCCGCCTTTGCGGACCCATTCGTCAACGTCCTCTTTTTTAAATTTCCACAATCGTCCCATTTTGTGGGCGGGCATATCCTTGCTGTTGATCCAAGTGTATACCGTGTCTTTTTTTACACCGATATACGCTGCAATTTCATCGACGGATAACCAGCGATCTTCCATAGGGTTCTCCATAGGGTTCTCCAAAGGGCCTCATTTTTATGAAAAAAATAAAACGGATTAAACTGGACATAACCATAATTAACAAGGTTAAGCAAGGACAATCCACTATTGTGAAAAAAAGCGGTGCTGGGGGGGATTGCGCTGTTCTATCCCTTTGGAATAAGCGATTGAGCGCTGATCTCTTTGAGCTTGTTGATGTGGTACTGTACGCTGTGAATACTTATGTCGTATTGAACAGACAGTTCCCTGATGCTGTTGTTCGTCCTATTTCATGAAACGTCCATCTCCTATATCTTGAAACTTTCGGAAATCCCGGCAAATTGTTTTCGCAATTTCGGTTTTTCGATTTTGCCGGTGGGATTGCGGGGTACTTTGTCGAAAATAATTTTACGCGGTCTTTTGTATCGCGGAAGCGTTTTACAGAAGATGTTGACATCTTCTTTTGCCATTTCGCTTCCCGGCTTCAACTGAATGATTGCCGTTGCGATTTCACCAAGCCGTATACTCGGCAGTCCGATGACGGCAACATCCTGGATTTTGGGGTGAGATTGTAAAAAATCTTCTATTTCAACAGGATAAATATTCTCACCGCCGGTAATAATAACGTCTTTTTTCCGGT
>Ga0307991_1002468_pt1 | contig 12482 bp, 16 predicted proteins | sample EllFjometagen131_FD_203146 | JGI IMG/M metagenome (GOLD analysis project Ga0307991, IMG submission 203146) | Marine microbial communities from Ellis Fjord, Antarctic Ocean - #131 | ecosystem: Environmental > Aquatic > Marine > Unclassified | place: Southern Ocean | collected 2014-10-08 | reverse complement strand
AAATTTCTGCAGAGTGTTCTGCGATATCGCCATTTCCTAAGTCATAAGCATATAGTAATGAAACTACTGCCATACGGGCATGATGTCTAGTTGCCATTATATAGTCTCATAAAGGTCAAGTAATTCAATAATAACTGTCATAGACTCAAAACCTTTGTTTCCAGATTTAGTACCGGCTCTCTCGATTGCTTGCTCAATAGTATCAGTAGTAAGCAGACCAAATGAAACTGGTTTTCTATGTAAAAGAGAAACAGAAGCGATACCCTTAGTAGCCTCAGCAGATACATAATCAAAGTGTGGAGTAGCACCACGAATAACAGCACCTAAAGCACAAACTGCGTCATACTTTCCAGTCTCTAAAAGCTGGTCAATAACCATTGGTAACTCATAAGCACCTGGAACTAATACATGTGTTAAATCTTCTTCATTTCCACCGTGACGGTCAAATGCATCTTTAGCACCCTCAACTAATCTATCAACAATAAAGTGATTCCATCTTGTACTTACGATTGCAATTTTCTTGCCATTTACTACTTTTAGTTTACCTTCAACTAAATTCATATCTTATATCTCCTGTATTTTTTTAATTGTTGTTATTAACTTGTCTAAATCTTCCATTTTCAACATATTTGGTCCATCGCTTAGAGCTATACTTGGGTCGAAATGTGTTTCAAAAAAGAAACCATCAACACCAATAGCCGCTGCGGCTTTTGCCAAATGTGGAACCATCGAGCTGTCTCCACCCGTTTTACCATCTTGTGCAGTTGGCATTTGAACAGAGTGTGTTGCATCAAAGATTACAGGAGCGAACTCTCTCATAATCACTAGGTTTCTCATATCGACAACCATATTTCCATAACCAAATGAGTTACCGCGTTCACATAAGTAAATGCCATGTTTTTGAGCATTTTCATAAGTTGCTTCTGAACAACCCCGCGTTTGAAGTACTTTTAAAAGTGGGTACTTCATAGCATCAGCTGAAAGAAACTGCCCTTTTTTAATGTTCACTTCTCTTTTCGTTTGTGCACAAGCTACAAGCAGGTCAGTTTGACGACACAAAAATGCAGGTATCTGAAGCATATCAACTACCTCGGCTACCGCGTTTACTTGAGCAGACTCATGAACGTCTGTTACTATCTTATATCCAAAGTCATCTTTGACTTTTTGTAAGATTCTAAGTCCTTCATCCATTCCAAGTCCACGAAAAGACTCTAGAGATGTACGATTGGCTTTATCAAAACTAGATTTAAAATAAAAATCTATTGAATTATCATTATGATATTTCTCTAAACCTTTTGCAATTTTAAAAATATTCTCTTCACTCTCAATGACACAAGGTCCTGCTAAAAGTTTCATAAATTTACCCTTTATAAAAAGTAAGTGATTATAGCTAAAGAGTCATTAATCTAAATTTACTTCGCTCGTGCAACCATGATTCCAGCAAAAACGATCAGGAGTATTCCAAACGCGGTAAATAGAGATGGAAGTGAGTCACCAAGCATTAAACCAACCAAAATAGAAAACAGAATATTGCTATAACTAACCGCTCCAACTATCCCCGCTTTTGTCTCGCCATAAGCCTTTGTCATAAGCAATTGCGAGATAGTAGCGAGTATGCCCATACCTACAACATAAAACCAAACTATACCCTCTGGCATAATAAACTCGCCAAGCATAAAATCAAGCTCTGGCATATCAATATATGGCGAAATCACGAACAATATTATTGGACCTATTGTCCCTGTTAACATAAAGGATAAAACTATGGCTCTCGTGTCATAATAGTTACGTAACTCTCTAATAGATGTATATGCTAAAGCTGCCCCTACTCCACTAAAAATTCCTAATAAATCATACTTTGAAAATCCAAGACCACTAGGTTGCGTTATAAAAACAATCCCAATAAATCCTATAAAAATTGCAATCCATCCTTTTGATGACAACTTTTCATGTAAAAATACAAAAGCAAAAATAGCTGTAAAAATCGGTGAAGTTTTTGAGTAGGTCATTGCATCGCCTAGCGGAATATGAGCTATATTGTAAAAAAATGCAAGGAGTGCAGTAAATCCCATAAATCCACGAAAAAAGAGTAAAAGAGGTCGTCCACCTTTTTGCACCATGGGAGTTTTTAAAACAGCAAATCCAACCAATATCACACCCGCAATATTTCTAAAAAAAACCACTTCTAATGAAGGCATATGTTGTGAGGCAAGCTTAGCAAAAGCACCCATGATTGCAAATGTGAAAGATGCTATCAGCATGTACTTTACACCTGCATTTAATTCTTTAAATATATTCATTAATGCAATTGTACCCATTTATTAAGTTCATATTTGTATAATATCTCAATTAATTTGCACTCTATTTAGTGCTAAAAGGATCTTTATGGGTAATTTGATAATACTTCTAGTTGTAGGATATGTATTTTACAAAGTTTTCAAAAGTTATGGCAAATATACTGCATACACACAACAATCATTTAAAAACTTCTCTGTCTCATATGACTCACTCAAAAACAGTGAACTTGGTCTTTTTGTTGCACTTGTAGCAAAGGTAGCCAAAGCAGACGGGAAAGTAGATGCCCTAGAAGCACAACTTGTTGGTATTATGTTTGATGATATCTCCGCTGTTTTTCCAGAACCTGATAAAACAAAAGATATATTGAAGCGTATTTTTAAAGAAGAAAAAGATCATTCCGAGGATACAAAAGAGATAGCTCATAACCTTGCTCGTGCTATTCGTAGAGATAAGGCTAAGCAACAGCAATTTATGGGATTTTTAATTCAACTTGCCTTTATTGATGGTGAAGTAAGTAAAAGCGAAGAGGATGTTTTACAAACAATTGCTGAGGCTTTAGAGTTTGATCCAAATGCTTATCATGCTATCTTTGAGCAATTTGAAAAGATGATGGCAAATATGACGCCAAAAGCTAATATTGACGATGCATATAAACTTCTTGGAGTAAGCCAAAGTGATGATATGGGTGTTATCAAAAAAGCATATAGAAAACTTGTTCGTGAGTACCATCCAGATATTATAAAATCACAAGGAAAGAGTGAAGCCTATATGCAAGAGGCTACAGCTAAAACACAAGAGATAAATCAAGCTTATGAGATGATAAAAGATGCAAAAAAATAAAATGAAGCTAATATTTAGTGCATTAATACTTTTTAGTTCCATGCTAAACGCGGGTAGTGTTGGTTCTCTGCTTTTTCATGGAAACTGTATTACTTGCCATGCGGAACACACTAGTATTTCAGCTCCCTCTATCACAACAGTAAAAGATAACTACCTTCGTGCATTTGCAAAAAAAGAGGAATTTGTGGCTTATATGTCAGAGTGGGTTCAACATCCTAATGCAGAGACTTCTATAATGCTAGAAGATATCAAGAAATATGAGCTCATGCCTGAACTTGGTTTTGACAGAAGTACTTTAGAGATTATTACTGCATATATCTATGAAACAGATTTTTCTAAAGAGCATGAAGGGCATATAGATTAAGTATAAAAGTTTATTTCTTAGTATTTAACTTCTTATATATCTAATCCCTCGGTCATTTGAGTAGGCTAAACTTAAACCGCCATATATAATTCCAATATTCATATAGTTAATGAATATGATTTAAGATTTAAGATAGTATACTCATCTAACAATAAAACTAAAGGATTCCAATATGTTAAAAACATTATCATCAATTTTATTAGCAGGTTTAATCACTGCATCAATGACAGGTTGTACAGAAGAGCCTACACCACCAAAGGCAGAAGCAGATTTTCGTTGTAAAAAAGAAAATGTTCTAGCACCAACATGGACTTGTACTCCTATGGTTGAAGGTTCTTATGCTGGTGTTGGTATAGCTGAAAAGAGTGCAGCTGGACAAGCACATATGAAAAGAGTAGCTCTTGCTAATGGTAGAAGTGACTTAGCACAGCAGATTCAAACTCAAGTAAAAGACAAGGTAGAAGTATTTACTCGTGCAACTGGAAATGGAAGTGCTGAAGTTGTTGATATAGTATCAACTGCTGTTTCAAAACAAGTAGCAAAAGTTAATTTACGAGGCTCAAAAGCTGTTGATTCTTGGACATCTCCATCTGAGTCACTTTATCTATTAGTAACAGTTCCTGAAGCTACAGTAAATGGTGAAGTAAAAAAAGCTGTTAAAACAAGCATGAATAATGATGAAGCTTTATGGCAACAATTTCAATCAAAACAAGCTCTTGAAGGTCTTGAAAAAGAATTTCCTACTGAATAATGAAAAAATCATTTGCTTCAATTACTCTACTGGTTTTACTTTTAGCAGGTTGTAGTTCACAACCTGCACTAACAGTTGATTCACAGCCATCATGGATACTAAATCCAAATCAAGGTGGTAAGACCGGAGCTATAGGTGTTGCGAGTAGAACTTATGATCAAAAAATTTCGACACAAAGAAAACTTGCGATTACTCGTGCACTTAATGAACTTACTCTTCAACGGGGAGTTAAAGTTTCATTAACAATAACTAAAAAAGAAAAAGTTTCAAACGATAGAGCTTCTTTACATATAAATGAAAAAAGTAATTACAGTGCATCTTCAACTGTTATGGCTCACATCCAAAGTGTTTGGCAAGACAAAATGTCAAATGATATCTATATCTGGATGGTACTAGACTAAAATTCTTTTCTCATGAAAAGAATTTATTTAAACAATCTTCAATCCCTACGTAATTTAGCTATAATTTCAAATAAATACACCATTATATTCAATGCTTTTAAGGTACATCAATGAAAAAAATCGCCATTATCGGTCGCCCAAATGTTGGGAAAAGTTCTCTTTTTAATCGTTTAGTTAAAAAACGCGATGCTATTACTGCTGATGTAGCAGGTACAACTAGAGATGTTAAACGCAGAACTACAGTTATTATGAACAAAGAAGTTCAACTTCTTGACACTGGTGGACTAGACCAAGGATGCGAACTTTTCGATAAAATCAAAGAGATGTCACTTAAGGCTGCATATAAAGCCGACATTATTCTTTACATGGTTGATGGAAAAGGTATCCCTGAGGATGAAGATAAAAAACTCTTTTATGAGCTTCAGTCTATGGGTAAAGATATGGCACTTGTTGTTAACAAAATTGATAACGATAAGATGAAAGAGAAACTTTGGGACTATTATGAGTTTGGAACAGATGCTATTTTTGGAATCTCTGTAGCTCACAATAGAAATACAGTTGAACTTTTAGAGTGGATTGGAAGTAAAGTACCTGATAGTGACCTAGTCAAAGAGATAGAAGAAGACGAAGAAGATAATATCATCATCTCTGAACCAGAACTCGACGACGAAGATTTCTTTGCAGATAAAAAACAACATGACGAAGACGACGATGGCTATACATACTGGGATGACGATGAGATGGACGGAGTCATTGTAGATGACACTATCTTTGGAAACAATGACCGCATCAAAGAGTTTAACGAAGATGATGTAAACCACATCAAAATCGCCATTATCGGTCGTACTAATGTTGGTAAAAGTTCTCTTTTGAATGCCCTTCTTGGTGAAGAGCGTTCTGTTGTTAGTAGTGTTGCCGGAACGACTATTGATCCGATTGATGAAACAGTTCAATATCAAGATAAGCAGATAACATTTGTTGATACTGCTGGTCTTCGTCGTCGTGGTAAAATTCTTGGAATTGAGAAATATGCTCTAATGCGAACAACAGAGATGCTTGACAATTCAAATATGGCGCTTATTGTATTGGATGCAAGTCAGCCATTTATGGACCTTGATGAGAAGATAGCTGGACTCGTAGATTCTAACCGTCTTGCTTCTATCATTGTTTTAAACAAGTGGGATATATCTAAACGCGATGAACATGACAAAATCATTAAAGAAGTTCGTGATAGATTTAAATTTCTCTCTTATGCACCTATCATTACACTCTCTGCTCAAACACACCTAAGAGTTGATAAACTTCACGATATGATTTTAGAGATCAATACAAATTACTCTCAAAGAATTCCAACAAGTAAAATCAACGAAGTAATAGAAAAAGCTCTTCGTCGTCATACACTTCCAAGTGTGAGTGGACAAGTTATCCGTATCTATTATGGAACGCAGTATGAAACGAGACCACCAAAAATAGCTATTGTTATGAATAAGCCAAGTGGACTTCACTTTACATATAGAAGATATTTGACAAATAAAATGAGAGAAGCTTTTAATTTTACGGGAACGCCTGTACTCTTTAAAGCGAAGAAGAAAGGCGAGAAATAACCTCTAACTTTGCATTTTAATGCAGAAGCGGCCCCAGCGAGTAAAAAGGGACCTGTTCCTTTTACGGACTAACAACTAACTCTAAGCGTCTTTTGGTATTTGTTTTATTACTTTATAAATTAAAAAAGCACCAAATGCTAAAGTTATAAGAGTAAAAGCTAAAGAAAATGTTTTAGTAACTACATACCCTACAATTAACAAAGATAATACAGTTGGTACTTCGTTATAAGCTCTAAAAAAGTTTCCACTTTTAGAGTAGTCTTCACGTTCTAGTTGAAGTCTATAATACTCTAAAGAAAATGAATATGCCATTAGTATAATGGCTACTACAAGTTTAGCATACATCCATATATCACCTTCTAGTAAATCTGGTCTAAGCCATAGCATCCAAAATCCACTAATAACCGTTGCCCACATTGCAGGAAGCCCTATATATTTGTACATTTTGTATTCTTGAATTTTTACAACATCGACAAAATCTTTTTTATCCTTATATTCGGTATGATATACATATAATCTTGGTTGATAAAAAAGCATTGCCATCCATGACAAAACTGACATAATATGAAATGTAACAATCCATAAATAATAATCCATAATATCCATCTAAATTCCTATTAAAAGTTTTTTTCTATATATAGTGTATTGTAGTTTGAACCACCATTTGTGACATTGTTTATAAGACCGTATATACCAGACCTATGTTTTAAGGCATAACCTATATATGTATTATGAAGTGGCTTATATCTTATTAATTTTCCAAAATCAACATCAACACTTATATCAATATAATTTAAAAAATTTGAGTTATAATCTTCTTTTTCTTGTGCTTCAAGATACTCCGTTCGTAAAGTATCACTCGTATATGACATACCTTCACCTATACCAGTTCGAATTCTATTTCCAGCAAAATCAAAATTCCAGTAAGCCTTGATATATAAAGTCATTTCATAAATATCACTATATGAGCCCTCATCAAAATATGAAAGTCCCGCTTTTGCATAAACATCCATAGGCCATTCAAAAGCACCTTCTTTTAAAAGATAGCCTCCATCAAGAGATAAAACAGTTAAATCTTCTGAATGAGAACCAAAATCTCCAGAAATTATCTCACCTAAATCATTTTGAGAGGCAGTTCCATAAGCTAAACGCAGTGAATAATCATCCTGTGCAATCAAATTAAGTGTTAGTAAAAGTAGTAAAATTATTTTCATATATTTTCCTTTAAAAGTTTTTTTCTACATAGATACAGTTGTAGTTAGAGCCACCATCAGTAACTCCACCATAAATACCTTTAGCACCCGAACGGTGTTTTATAAGATAGCCAATATAAACCTCTTCTAAATCTTTCACTCCGATAAGCTTTCCAAGCTCAAAGTCAAAGGTCATCTCCATATAATTTAAAAATTCTGACTCTTCATCATCTTCTACTTCGGCCTCTTTATGCTCAACCCAAGGTACAGTACCAGCATAAGCAACACCCTCTGCAATTCCATAACGAAGAGTTTGAGATAAAAAATTGAACTTTATAGACATTTTCAGATAAAGAGTAGCTTCCAAAAAGTCTGACTGGTGTCCATTTTCATCAAAGTAACTTACTCCACCATTGAGAGTGAAATCAATAGGTAAATCATGAAAATCTTCCACAAAACGATAGCCACCTGCAATATTATAAACTGATGTATCATAAGGACTTGTATTTAAACCCTCAAATTTATATAGTTCATCAAAATCACTCGCTGAAGATATACCATAAGCACCACGAATAGAGTAGCCATTATCTGCGATTAAATTAAATGTTAGTAAAAAAAATAAAATGAGTTTCAAATAGATTTCCTTCTTAAAAAGAAAGGGGTAAGTCTATGCCAAAAGAGACATAGATTTTTCAAATTAAGCGTCTAAAGTTTCAAGGTTTTTTACAGAACCTTTTTTTGTATCAATCACTTTAGTATGTAGGCGACGAAGTGCCTTAGAAGCTCTGTCAATTGCTAAGTCAATTGCAGCATCTAGTACATCATCACTTTGAGAAATAACAACTGGTTGTGCATGGGCAATATGAATATCAAACTCAACATTTACACCTTTTTTCTCAGCAGCAACCATAACATTCACAGTCGTGATTTCTAAATTAAATTTTTTAAAAGCCTCAATAGCAGCCTCAATATGTGCTTTAGTATTAGCACCTAGTGTTACATCTTTTGCACTAACTTGTACATTCATAATAAATCCTTAAATTACGGCAAGCAAACTTGCTCTTTTCTTATTTACATAATATCAAAAAAAAACTTTAAAGTTGGTATAATGTCACAAAAATATTTAGGATAATTTATATGAGAGTTCTTACAGGTATTCAACCATCAGGTGATTTACATATTGGAAACTATTTTGGTTCAATCAAGCAGATGGTTGATGCTCAAAAAAACAGTGAAACATTCGCATTCATTGCAAATTATCATGCGATGAGTAGTGGTAATGGTGGCGAAAGACTGGCACAACTTACAATGCAAACTGCAACTGATTTCTTATCACTAGGGATTAACCCAGAAAAATCTACTTTTTGGGTTCAATCTGATGTAAAAGAAGTTCTAGAACTTTACTGGATTCTCTCTAGATTTACTCCTATGGGACTACTAGAGCGCGCTCATAGCTATAAAGACAAGACAGCTAAGGGTATAGCCGCAAATCATTCACTTTTTTCGTATCCAGTACTTATGGCTGCTGATATTCTACTTTACTCTCCCGAGATTGTGCCTGTTGGAAAAGATCAAATTCAACATGTTGAAATAGCTCGTGATATCGCTGTTAAGTTTAACAATGAGTATGGTGATATATTAACAATTCCAGAGTTTAGAATTGAAGAAGAAGTTCAGACTGTACCTGGAACAGATGGACAAAAAATGTCTAAAAGTTATGGAAATACTGTCAATATTTTTGGCGAAGAGAAAAAACAGCTTAAAACCATTAAAAAAATAGTTACTGAGAATGTTGCGATGGAAGAACCTAAAGAGTTTGATGATTGTAATGTTTATAATATGGCTAAACTCTTTTTAAATGAGAATGAACTTCTTGAACTCCAAGGTAGATATAAATGCGGAGGAGAAGGTCATGGACACTTTAAACTTTATCTTGGTGAAGTTATGTGGAACTACTTTGGTGAATTTAGAGAAAAGCGCGAACACTATTTAGCACACCAAAACGATGTTAGGGAGATACTTAAAGCCGGTGCTGATAAAGCCAGCAGAGTGGCAATACCGATGATTGAAAAAATTAGAGAAGTAACAGGTATAAAGTACTAAAATTAACATCCATTTTAAAAAAATCAAGGAAAACTCTCTTCAGATATAAATATGCAAATCTCAACTGTTGATGCTAAGGCAAAAGCATATAATATCAGCAATAAAGCTCTATTGGAAGATTCAAAAGGTTGGTTTTAACTTTAGAGTTTTAAAGACCTCTTCTTTTATCTAACCAAACCATTAGACCCTTTTGTGCATGCAGTCTATTTTCAGCTTCATTAAAAATAATCTCTGAATGTGAATCCATGATCTCTTCTGAAACTTCCTGACCACGATAAGCTGGAAGACAGTGTAAAAACTTAGCACCTTTTTGAGATAGACACATCATTAAAGAATCAACCATAAAACCATCAAAGTCTTTGACTCTCTGCTCTTTTTCATCTTCTTGACCCATTGATGCCCAAGTATCTGTTGTAACAATTGTTGCTCCGTGAATAGCTTCTTTAGGATCATTCATTATCTTAATAACTGACCCACTCTTCTTAGCCATAGCAATCGCTTCTTCTAAGATGTCGCCATCTACTTCGTAGCCTCTTGGTGTAGCTATCCGAAGTTCAAAACCAAGCTTAGCTGCTAACATCATCCACGAGTGTGTCATGTTATTTCCATCACCAACATATGCAACTATAGCTCCTTCTTCAATACCATGTTCTACCATAGTCATATAATCAGCCAAAAGTTGTACAGGATGATAAGAGTCTGTTAAACCATTAATAACTGGTACTTTAGAATTTGCGGCAAACTCTTCTATCATAGAGTGTTCAAATGTTCTTATCATTACCATATCACACATACTAGATATCACACGAGCTGTGTCTTTGATCGGTTCGCCACGACCTAAGTGGATATCACGATTTGAGAGAAAAAGAGCATGACCGCCAAGTTGAAACATACCTGTTTCGAAACTAACTCTTGTGCGTGTTGAACTCTTCTCAAAAATCATTCCAAGTGTCTGCATATCTAACTCTTTGTTATATACTCCACTTTTAAGATTCTTCTTTATCTCTAAGCCAAGATCAATTATCTCTAATATCTCTTCTTTACTAAAGTCTTTAAGTGTTAAAAAATGTCTCATAATTTTTCCTGATTTTTAAGTAAGTAACTATTATACTATTTTTGAAGTAGTTTTGCTACTTCTTTAGCGTGATAAGAGATAATTATGTTAGCACCTGCACGTTTGAACGCAATCATAGTCTCCATTACAACTCTATCATAGTCAATAAGATTATTCATTCCTGCTATTTTAAGCATCGCATACTCGCCACTTACATTATAAACAGCCATAGGTAGAGAAGTATTGTCTTTAATCTCACGAACTATATCAAGATAAGCAAGTGCTGGCTTCACCATCAGTATATCAGCACCCTGAGCTTCATCAGAAATAGATTCAGCAATTGCTTCACGACGGTTTGCAGGGTCCATCTGGTAAGTTGTTCTATCACCAAAAGATGGTGTTGATTCTGCAACATCACGAAATGGTCCATAATAACCAGAAGAAAACTTTGTAGAATAAGCCATAATAGGTAAATTTTCGTATCCTGCTCCATCTAATGATGAGCGTAGCACCTCTATAATTCCATCCATCATTCCAGATGGGGCAATCATATCAGCACCAGCTTTTGCATGAATAACAGCTTGTTGTCCAGAAACACTTAAAGTCGCATCATTATCAACTGTCTCATTTACCTCGTCAATAATTCCACAATGTCCATGGTCTGTATATTCACAAAAACATAAATCAGTCACAATAAACATATCAGGATGTGCTTCTTTAATAGCACGGATAGATGAAGCGATAATTCCATGATCACACAGGGAATCTGAACCAATAGAGTCTTTTACATCAGGAATTCCAAAAAGAATAATAGAATAAAGACCAAGTTTTTTCAGCTCAACACACTCTTTTAAAATCTCATCTATACTCATCTGAAAAACACCAGGCATGGACTTAACTTCTGTCTTAATTCCCTCTCCACTGCGAATAAAAAGTGGATATATAAAGTCATCAACACTGACACTTGTTTCTCTTACTAATGAGCGTAAATGCTTATTTAAACGTGTTCTTCTAAATCTTTGAAACATTCTTAAACCTTTTTGTTTATCATTTTTGATATAATCATCTTCTAAAAAAATATATTAGCGTTTTAAAGATTAAATTAATGAATATAGAAATTTCTCAAATTGCAAATTTACCATCGCGTTTTGGTAACTTTAAAGTAAAAGCCTTCAAAGAAACATGTGCAGATAGCTGTAAAGAGCATCTAGTAATATATAAAGAAAACATGCAAGAGATTCCAATAGTTAGAGTCCACTCTGAGTGTTTAACGGGTGATGCTATCGGTAGTCTAAAGTGTGATTGTCGTGACCAGCTAGAGTATGCTCTTAAACTGGCTGAAAAAACTAACGGTATGGTTATCTACCTCAGACAAGAGGGACGTAATATTGGTCTACTCAACAAGATAAATGCTTATGCACTTCAAGATCAAGGACTTAATACTGTTGAAGCAAACCATCAACTAGGGTTTGCTGCTGATGAGCGAACTTATGAGATGGTAACATATATACTACACCATTTTAACATTCATAAAATCAAACTCTTAACAAATAATCCTGATAAAATAAACTCTATCAGCGATATTGAAATTATAGAGAGAGTTCCTATTATTATGGGTTCTAATAAATATAATCAAGCTTATCTTGATGTTAAAAAAGATGAGATGGGTCATCTACTCTAAACTATAATTTAGAAAAGATAATGCAAAAGATGAGTATTACACTACATTTATACTAAATGGTGTAGGTAATAAAGGAATCTTTAAAATATTTTTTACAGCAATGAAAAAACTATTCTCATAAGAGCTTTTTTACTCCCTATTGTTGAAGTAAATGCTCAAATTGGATAAAATACCTTTTTATAAAGGATTTCAG
>Ga0307991_1002467_pt1 | contig 12487 bp, 10 predicted proteins | sample EllFjometagen131_FD_203146 | JGI IMG/M metagenome (GOLD analysis project Ga0307991, IMG submission 203146) | Marine microbial communities from Ellis Fjord, Antarctic Ocean - #131 | ecosystem: Environmental > Aquatic > Marine > Unclassified | place: Southern Ocean | collected 2014-10-08 | reverse complement strand
ATTAGCTTTTTCATACTTTCCTCCATCCGTTTTTTTATTAATCTTATGTATTCTACCATTACCATCAGTGATGTCAAGAATAAAGATTCTATTATTTATAACGTTTTGCCTGCCAACATTATTCAATACGAATATTATTGCCCTTCCTCCGCCTGCGGGCTATTTATTCTTTGTAGCAAGAGTTCAGATAATTTCTGTAGCCGGTCTATCTCCTGCTGTAGTCCCTCCAGGGTTGTCTTTACGCGCGCTAGGGTATTCTCAATAGTGTCAAAGCGTTTTCCTGTCTCAATAAACCTTCTCGCTACATATTCGCCCATGCTCTCGGTGGTCACCAGCCCGTTTTTATCAACAACCTTTGTACCTATAGGCACAAGGCGGTTTACAGTTCCTACCTGTTTGAGTTCCATGCCAGGGCTAATCTTGACACTCCCCGCCTGCTCAGGCTCATTCTTCGCGTACATCGAAGAGGCCAATAAGATGATGAAAGCTAATATTAAAAATATTGCGTAAAAAGAATATTTTTTCATATAATCCCCTTTGAAGGTTTTATTAAAAACCTATTTAGCCTCTATTAAATTACGCGCTGTATCTACCCATGAGCTATCGTGAAACCTCGTCTCTCTAAAAAACCAGTATTCCGCGCCCCATAAGAATATAGTCTCTATGCCAAGTAAGCGCATACGCGAAAAATCCGCTTCAATCTGCGAAGGACTCGATGTTACGGGTTGGGCCTTATTCGCGTGAACGAGTTGTCCGTGCTCCCATGGTTCTGCCTGCAGTTCTGTTATCCATACAGGAATATTGTTTTTAATAGAGTGTGCTTGTATATTCCTGATATATTTTTCCAGTTGGCTAGGGGATGCCTTAAATGTTATATTCATTCCAAAAAATTTCTGGCCAATTGTTGGGTAAATATTAAGCCCTAGAATATCACATATAGCGGACGCGTCCTTAAGAGGGTTATTTGATGAGAAAAATCTGTTTGTGTATCGCAGGAACCTGTTAGGATAAGTCGCTATATTTATCATAAGCGGCCTCTGTTTTTTATCAATCTCCCTTATAAGCGCGGCCTCATCTTTAAGGAAATCTTTATTAATATACCAGAGGTCCGGACCTGCCCTGTCAAGCGGCTCGTTTTCCACCTGCCAGCAGATAATCGCCTTTTCGTCTTTGTAGCGCTCTACGACTTTTTTTACAAACCTCAGCGTGCCTTGCCTTAAATACGCGCTCTTTGAGACATCATATCCATAGCTAAGCTTTATTTTTTTAAGTACCCATTCGGGGATAAAATACTCCGGCCACCGAGGCGCCTTCATGCCTACGCTTAAAACAATTGCCATGGACCGCTCTTTTGCTTTTTTGATCTGGTAATCAAGCCCTGTAAAATCATATATACCCTCTTTCGCTTCTATCTTGCTCCAGTACGCGCCAAGACGGATGAGGTCAAAATCCATGTCAATTATACTCTTGTAAGCCGCCTTCCATGGCTCATCCAGATAAGCGCATTGGACAGGGCTAAAAGTCACACCAACCCTGACGTTATCAGGGAAAACGTTACCAGCAAAAAATGCTGGCGCGATAATAAGCAGGATAAAGATATATTTTCTCATACAGCCTATTCTTTTCGTTTTTTTATGGTTACCCAGAATTCCATGTACTTACCAAACATAAGGCGCGTCTGCGCGTCCAGGGCAGGGACCGCGCTAAGAAGTACGCTTATAGGTGGTATGAGCAGCCACTCAAAGGCATGGCCTATCCTTCTTAGAATGTTATGCTTGACTTTTCTCTCAGGCAGAAGCAGAAGGCTTAGTATTACGCAGACAACGAGCCCGAAAGACGCCAGGGTGAATATAGTGCCCACGATACGCGGCGCGCTATAATAGAACATGCTGTGTTCATATTGCCGTGTCGCGAATATTAGTGGGAGCCAGCTGACTATGCTTAAAAGAAATGGCCAGGTTGTCCATGAAAGGTGCGCGTCAAATAGCTTGAAAGTGAGGACTATTCTCTTAAACAGAGATATATTCTTTGCCCTGAGAAACGCCCTCATGACTATCGGTATGTTTTCAGCGCCCCATGCCCATCGCCTCTTCTGCTTATAGACATTGACAACAGTACTCCACCAGGTCTCAGCCTCAGTAACATCCATTGACAATGTTGTATAGATGGGAACAACCCTGTACCTTCCGTCATAATGTATATATGCCTTCCAGAAGATGGCTGAATCATCTGATATCATATCTACGGGCCAGTAGTCTATATCAACAAGCGCCTTAAAGCTCATGCTGTGGCTCGAGAACGTTACCAGTTTTTCGGGATTTGTAGCCTCTATAAGCTGAAAAAAAGACGAACCAACATCAAGAACCCGCGCGAACCCGGGAGCCTGCCATATATTATTGTGGAATACAGGTATCGGCTGAAAACTCGCGTGTGTCCTATCAGGCGTTATAAGGTAATGATACGTGAGGCAGGCAAAATAATCCGCGCTGACTACTGTATCCGCGTCAAAGCACGAGCAGATTATATTTTCATGTGGTATTTTAATCTTTTCAAAATATGCCTGGGCCTTCCGTGCGGCAAACGAAGCATTGGCTGCCTTGACCCGCGCTTCGCCTGAGATACCTGTTGGATGCAATACAACAGAGAAGTGCTTAAAACTTTTAGCATACTTCTCTTCTATTCGGCTTATATCCGCCTTGACGTTATCAGGGGCCGTCTCCTCAAGCGCTATAAAAACAACAATGCGCTTAGCGGGGAATGTACCTTTTAGCAGGCTTATGATGCCGGGCTCGACTATCTCACGACTCTCCCTCGCTACAGGGAATATAACAAGCTGATATATATCCTTAAAAAGAGGCGGCCGTTCTTTTTGTACGCGTAGATGGTTTATCTCAGTCTTATGTATCTGGCAGGCGAGGCGCGATTTTATATCTTTTTTACCCTTAACGCTGCCTAAGGAGCTGTAATAACTCTCAAGCGCGTCTATGCCTTTTGCCCTGTCTATCCAATTTGTCTGTTTTTCCATTGACAAACGATAATATGATAAAGAGAGAAAGATATTCATATAGAAAAGCCTCAAGAGCCAATAGAGGTCAAAGGCAATGATTACAACAGCCGCGGCAAGGGGGTTTTTGATAGAAAATATAGACATGCCTATCAGTATGGACCAGCTTAATAGCCCGGGTAATATCTCGAAAAACCTCTCTAAGGCCTTCTCTCTCCCTCTTAATCTATGGCGTGAAAAATGAAATTTCATTGTTCTTCTATTGCCTTCTCTTTTATCTTCCTTTTCTTTTTATCCCTTGCTTTCTTCTCCTGCAAAGGTTTCTGCCCCACGATGTCGAGGCTAAACAATCTTGATGATATATTGTCCAGGTAGTACAACTTGCCTGTATTCTCTATATAGAAGAGGTTGTGATTGGGTTTGACTTTTATCAAGGCATCAAGGTGAGGCCTGCCTACAGCCTCCATCTCTATAAGCCATGCCTGGCCCTTGTCGCGAAAAAGTATATGTGAATCATCATAAACCCAGAATGCCTGTTCTATACTGTTTCCCTTAACATCAACCCATAAAAGTTCCGGGCCTTTTTCAAATGTAATCCCCTCAATAACCTCTGTCAGAAAATTTACAACACCTATCCTCTTTTTCTCCCACAGGAGGAGCCTTCGATTTTTCCCGTAAAAAGAGCTGCCCTCAACCCCGTCATCCGTAAACCTGTATGGAAGGTGGTTGGTTATCAGCTCACCCTTTTCACTTATAAATAATATAATATCATCCTCTACCGGATGAATATTAAAAAAACCCTTATCAGCAAAAAGTGATTCACTTATATATTTATCATCAAGGAGTATTTCCGGCCAGGCCTGGTCAAGATTTGACCGGGTTAATACATAATCATTGCCAAGAACATAGATCTTCTTGTTGTAAAAACCGAAACCCGCGACATCGGTTATATATTCCGGATAGACCGCCTTGTTTGTAATATCTATCATATTGAGATAGCCGTTTTGAAATGTAAATATCTGCCTGGGCTGTGCCGGATCCCAGTCTATCTTTTCAGGGGTTACGGTAAAGAGTTCTGTAATATCCATGATAAAAGGCTTATCCTGTCCAGGCTCGATATAGAGGTATCTTATACCTGTATCTGAATTCAGGAGAAAGAGCATGCCCCCAGATTCGGCAACAGTATAGAGCTTAGAAAGAGTCATGCCGCCATAATCTGATTCTTCTCCCAAAAGGGGGTACTGCTTATTCTCATCGCAGTAATAGACAGTCCAGTCCTTTAGAGTGGCGCTCTTTTGTAAAAGAAAGAGGTTCATCTTAGGTAAAGGTATAAGGTTTTCAAACTTTTCATCCAGGAGAAGTTTGGGCTGGCGTTTATCAGGTATGAGTAGTATCTTGTCAAAGACACTCGCGTTATTTGGGGTTATTGTAACGTCATGAGACCAATCATAATAGCCATCCATGGTAAGCCTGATAATGTAATCACCCGGATTTAGGTTTTGTAAAGAGGCAGGTGTCTTTAGTTGGGTAAGCTCATTATTAAGATATATCGAGGCGCCGGGCGGCACAGTAGAGAGATATACAAGCCCTGTCTTGGCTATAGGCTCTATAGAGTTTGGTGTGAATATAAAACCAAAGGCATAGAGAACGATAAGCGGGCACGCGATCAGATAAATGACAAGAAATATGTAAAAAAATATCTTTCGTAAAAAAAGCATCCAGTAATTCCTTTTTAAAAAGCGGAGACAAGGATATCAATAATATCCTGCTTATTAAGTTTTTTGAATGAGCCAACCTGGCCGTAATGGTCTATTACATTGCCTGCCATCTCCTCGAACATCTCCGCTGGTATATCAATCTCTCTCAAAGACTTAGGCATGCCAAGGGATGTAAAGAAAACTTTTGTCTTAAGAATAGCCTCGTTAGCGATATCTATAGGATCCTTATCCGCGTCTATGTTCCATATATTTATACCATAAGCCGCCAGCCTTGGAACGGTCTTGTCGCTTAAGACGTTTTTCATCCAGCTGGGCATGATAATAGCAAGTCCTGCCCCATGGCTGATATCGTATATCGCGCTCAATTCATGTTCTATGCCGTGTGACGCCCAGTCAGAGTCTTTGCCATAACCTATCAGGCCATTTAGGGCGAGGGTTCCCGCCCACATCAAATTTGACCTCGCGGTATAATCGCGCGGGGAATGAAGAACAATTGGCCCGTATTTTAAGCAGACCTTGATAAGCGCCTCCGCAATCAAGTCCTGCACATCAGAACCCTTGGTATGGCTGAAATACTGTTCAAATATATGCGCTATGATATCAACTACGCCCGCGGCTGTATGATACCTGTTAACTGAGAATGTATATTCCGGGTCCAGTATTGAAAATCGCGGCCTTATATGCGGGGTACAGAGAGCGAGCTTACGTCTTGTATCCTCTTTTGTTATTACGGCATTACCATTCATCTCTGAGCCTGTTGCCGCTAGGGTAAGCACACAGCCTATATCAAGCGCGCGTTCAGGTGTGGCTTTTTTAATAAAAAAATCCCAGCAATCACCGTCATATTCAGCCCCTGCCGCGATTGCCTTTGATGCATCGATTACGCTTCCGCCGCCAACACCCAGGACTAAGTCAATATTACTATCCCGGCATACCTGTATGCCTTTATAAACACTCTTAAGCCTCGGGTTAGGCTGGATGCCGGAGAGTTCTTTATACTCAAGCCCCGCCTTCTTGACCTGGGCAAGCACCTGATAGAATATGCCGTTAGATTTTACGCTTCCTGAGCCGGTTACTATCAGTGCCCTCTTATACTTGCCTTTAAGCTCATGCTCAAGCGAGGCAACCTCTCCTTTGCCAAAATAGAGCGCGGTCGGTATGTAATATTTAAAATTGAGCATCCCCATCCCTTTTTTAACTATATAGTTTCGCAGCAATTTACTACAAAATTATTTAATTTCACCTGCTTTTGTAAGCGCTATCTTGACACAGACAGAGCCTATGACCTCAGATATTATTGTCGCGCCGATAACGACCGCTATTATAATATCGGCAAACCCGGCAAACGCGGCGTTTTGTTTCATTAAAAGCGCCAGGCCTACAACGATGCCCCCGTAAGGTATTAGCCCACCTGCTGTATATCTTTTTACATTGGCTGATGATTTCGCGATAGCCGCGCCACAGAGGGTGCCGGTTACCTTACCGACGGTCCTAAAGATAACAAAAAAGACGATTAGGATAGCGGCGGTAGGTAATACAGAAAAATCCAACTGCATGCCGCTTACCGTGAAGAATACAAGAAATATTAATTCTTCGGTATAGCGCTCAAGGACCTTAAAGACCTTATTCTGTTTGGGGTTAAAATTAACCACAACAATGCCCATTACCATTGTAGCAAGCAGGGCATCGCATTTGAGGATATCGGCAATACCAAAGCAGCACGAAAGAAGCCCGAATATCACAACAATCAGGACCCCTTCGCTCTCTTTTGAGACAAGTTTTGTAACAATATTTAAGAGCAAGCCGAAAAGAGTACCAAGAAAGAGTGAACCCGATATTATCATAAGCGGTACAGCTATAGACGCGTAAAGGTTAAAACTCGCCTTCAGCGCGAAGGACTGGGCTATAACAATAGCAAGGCTGAAATTCATTATACCAAGCGCGTCATCTGAGGCGGCAACACCCATTATTGTAGATGTAACATTGCCCTTAGACTTGTATTCATGGGTTATTGCTAAAGCGGGCGTAGGGTCTGTTGGAGAGGCAATGCAGCCTAATAATATGCTAAGTGGGATATAGGTGGTGAACCACCCTATTGAGGCACCGTGTATAAAAAAATGCGCTATCGCGAGAAAGCCTATTATGACCGCTAAAAAAGTGAACTCCGCTTCACAGATAGTGATCCATAGTATGCCCTTGCCAAGCTTTTTTAACCTGTTATACTGCAGGGTTCCGCCAATGGAGAAGGTAATAAAACAGAGCGCTAAATTGATGACAAGATTGGTCTGGCCTTGCGCCGCCTGCGGCATGAAACTCATTATATCCGGGTTTAAAAAGATACCCGCTAGTATATACCCTGTAATCTTAGGAAGCCTGAGCCTTATTGCTATTTCACCAAATATAAAACCTATTATTACTATAATACCAACAACCAAAACAGGGTCCATGCCAACATTTCCTTATTTGTAATATGGTAAAAGCGTTATCGCGATAAAAAGAAAGACTAATGTAATTATACCTACAATGATACCTATCTTAAACCAGCTTAAGAAACTTATCGTTATGTTTCTCTTTTTCTCCAGGCTTCCGAGGGCGATTATATTGGCGGTTGAGCCGATAATTGTGATATTTCCCCCGAAACATGCCCCAAAAAGCAGTACCCACCATAAGACATTCTGTGTACCGATCATGGCATTAAGGCTCTGTATTACAGGTATCGAGCCTGCTACTACAACAACATTATCCAGCGCGCTGGATATAAAAGCACTGCCAAAAAGAATAGTCGCGATAAGCCCGATCCTGCTCTCGGCTACAAGGAACAGTAGCTTTTGTGCCAGAACCTCCGCGACACCGGTTGACGCTAATATGCCGGCCTGGGCAAATAAGAACATGAAAAAAAGAAGCGTCCACCACTCTACATCGTGCTCTATATAGCTCCTTGCCTTCTGCCTGCGCCAGACCATAATAATAGCTGATGATAAGAGAGGCGCTATCAATAGTACCGTGTTCTGCCCTAACCCAAGTGCCAACTCGATACGATAATGCAAGGCTATAAGCAGAAGCGTAGCCCCGGAGATAATAAAGCCTATCTTAAGCCTTTTTTCTGTAGGCACTGAAAGAAGTTGTATGAGTATGTCATTGGGCCCGTATTCAGCTATCTTTTTATCAAGCTCTTTAATCTTGTTCCTAAAGATAAAAAGCATAATAATCGTAAGGATAAATAATGATAATATCATCAATGGAAAGGCGTATATTATAAAATGCTCAAAAGAAAGGTGAGCCTTTGCCGCTATCATTATGCCTATAGGATTTCCTATAACAGTCCCCGCTGAACCTATATTGGTGGCGAATACAGATGTGATGATAAACGGAACGGGGTCTACCTCAAAGTAATCGCTCAACTCAAGTATTATCATTATCATGAATAATATCGATGAGACCTCATCTATAGCGCAGGCTAAAAGCCCGGATGTAAAGATAAGCGCGATCATGAATCTTTTAGCGCTTATCTTTTTCATTACAAGGGCTTTTTGAAGGAGCCATGTAAAAAGGCCTATCTCCTTAAGAAATCCGACAAGTATCATCATGCCGATTAAGAAAAGGATGATCTCCATTGAGGAGTGTTCTATAAACTCCTGCAAGGTAGCGACACCTGTAAAAAGTATGATAGTTGTTCCGAGGAAGGCAAAGCTTAAGCGGAATTGCCAAAAAAGGAGTGTGCCTAATATCGATAAGCTGAATGTGCATAGCGCGATTATCTGATCTACGCTGAACTTGAGTCTGATACCGAGAAATCCGACAAAGACTACAGCAAAAAATAATAATATGCTTTTGTGGAACAGGTATTTTTCGTTTTCCATAAGGCCCTGTACTCCCTAAAATTTTATAAGCTTATCAGCGCCCGGGACCTAAGCGAATAACAACATAAAACGCTGTTTTTATATATTATCCGCTAAAAACCGCATAAGCTTAAACCCGCGTTCATAACCCGGGAAACTTTGTATCTCCAGTACATGCATATCGCGTGTATTCTTGTCTATAATAACATCAACACCGGCGAACTTGAGGTTTATTGTCTTAGCCGCTTGCAAGGCAACACGCTTTACCTTATCTATCTCTTTCTTATCCAGACAGGCCCTTAGAAAAGGCATCTTCTCTATCCTGCCGCCCTGGGACCAGTTTGTTATAAAACTTGAATCAGGGGCACTCTTCGCGTAAAGATAAGGTACTTTATTATAGGCCGTGTAGACTCTTATATCGAATTTTCTACGCTTATAGACCAGGGGCCTTACCTCTGCCTGGAATATAAAACCCCTATCTATGAGTATCTTGAGAAAAACCCCGCGGTCCTTATGAGAGACCTTGACTGGTTTCCAGTTGTAATCATAGGGCCTACTAATTATCGCGTTGGACCTGAAAAGAAAATTCGTATATATTCCGTTTTTATCTATATAGGTTATCCCCTTACCCATTGCCCCAAAACGCGGTTTTACATACAGGATATTGCCCTTTGCTGTTAGTTTGTCAACATCTGATACTCTTTTAACACTATATATGTGGGGGCTTTTGATGCCAGCGCGTTTGAGTTGGCGATATGTCTCCAGCTTATCCCTATCTACTATACACCCTCTTGGCGGATTGACAAAACGCAGGTCTTTTGCTCTATACCTTCTCTTTAATGTTTTGTCCACTCTAAGGAGGTACCTGATATAATCACTGCCAAAATCGATATCACCGTATATACGCTTATCCTTGTCATATCTCTCTACCTCGCTGTTCCAGTAATTATAAGGAAAGAAAAGTATCACATCAACTCTTTTTGCGGAGATATTAGGCAGGCGCTTATGAATAACGTCATCATAAGTTATAAATATTACACCAATACCGCGTTTGTTAAGCCTTAGCTTATGCGTGATAAACCTGTTAAGGGATGGCTCGAAAACCTTCTCTGTCATCATGGGATCGCCAATTACCAGCAGTATTTTTCTCATCCTTAAAACTCGAAATTTTCAGGGTCTATTATCGCTTTTTTAATATAATTAGGTAAACGTGATAATTTTTTTACTGAGGCTATTTTCAGTAGCAAAGGCAATATCTGCTTGCTGTACCTATTCGAGCTTGATATGGGTGCTAAGCCGGGATAACCAAATATTGAGATATGCGTTATGCCATTAATTTGATAAGAAGGGTTGCTTATAAGCGTAGGGTGGCAACTCTCAATTGGGTTAGGATAATCAACAGAGAGGTCAAGTACTATCCCGTAAGGGTTCATTAGATTGAGCATCTTTTTGGTAATGATGTACTCCTTGTTCTCTCTCTTCTCTTTTGGCCATGCCAGGCCGTTAACAAGAATATCGACATGTCTCATAAAATGCTTAGCATTTCGAAACTCATTTTTTCTTAATATCTTCACCTCAGCGGCAAGGGCATTAGCAACATAGAGCGCCCCGCTTGAAACAGCGCCGTAACCAAGCATAAGCACCCTGCAATCACGCGGTGATTTTTTCGCGGTATGGAAGGCCATTAACATACCTTGCTCACCTGACATAGCCGTACATTGTACAAGCCTTTCGCCTGCCCTGTTGGCTATTAGCTCCATAGCGATAGCCTTGACATTGACCTTATCCATAAGGCTGACAAACTTGGGGTTTTGTTCAGCATGAAGCATTGAAAAGAGGATATTATTACGCATCATCCTGAATTCATCAGGTAATGGGGGTTTAAGCTTAACAATAATATCCTGGGTAAATACCCTGTGCCTGTCACGTGTTATGATAGCGCCTGCCTCCCTGTATTCAGCATCAGTTATCCCAATGCGCAGGCCCAGGCCCTTTTCAGCGATAACCCTGTGCCTCTCTTCAATAAGCCTCTTTATTTCACGGGGAAGGAGAATTGCCCTTGTCTCTTTTCCGTTGGCAGATACCTCTTTTGCTATACCTATATTCATAATAATATCTCCTAATCTACATTTAAGTATTGCGGGTAATTGTGTAAGATGATTTGAAGCGGTGGCCTCAAAACTATTGGATATAATAGCCTTCTTATTAATATTATATTTATATTATACCAGTTGCATTATGATTGCAAGCAAAAAGAATCAATAATTACGATTACCTGCAGGGCGCCATGCGGGGGATATTACCTTGCTATGTTTATCTGTATCTAATAGAGACGCGAAAAAAAGCGCGGGATGGTTAAATCTCTCATTTATTATATCTAAGGTTCTGTTTATCCTGTATCTTTTGTTATCACGCAAAAAGAGCGAGTTTGTTGATGAATACGCGCAAAGCCTGGACCCGGTTATGCCTAAGAGCCGCACAGGTTCTTTAAGCGCGATGGACTGGAGAACAAGCCTTGCTGTATCATATATAGCCTTTGTATCATCAGTAGGTGAAATCAGGGCTTTTTGTCTGGTAATCGTCTTAAAGCTTTTATATCGTAAGGTAAGCCTTATGGTTCCGGTACTCAAGGCAGACCTTCTGAGCCTTTTTCCAACCATTACAGCCAACTCAAGAAGATAGCGTGAAAGCACTTTAGCATCTGAGGTATCCTGTTTAAATGTTATGCTATGGCCCATTGATTTTGCCTCTTCTTCACCACCTGCGGGTATAACAGGAGAATCATCAATTCCTCGTGCCATCAGTGGAAGGGTGAGCCCCTTTATACCAAAGACGCGTTTAAGTTGAATTGGGCTGTATCTGCTAAGTTCACCAAGAGTCTCTATGCCCAGCAGATTAAGTTGTTCACTTGTCTTCTTTCCAATACCGCAAAGCTCGCTTACCTTGGTATCCCTGAAGACATCAGGAACATCCCCTTTTTTCAGGGTATAGATACCGCCTGGCTTGGCCTTTTCACTCGCGAATTTCGCGAGAAGTTTATTATGCGCGATACCTATTGAAGAACTCAGGCTCAGGTTGCTCTCAATCTTTGTCTTTGCATCCCTGGCTATATCTTCGGCAGTACCAAATAGATGCATTGTATCTGTAACGTCAAGAAAGAATTCATCAATGGAGAATATTTCAATATCAGGGGTAAAAGAGTAGAGTATCTTTGCTATATTCGAGCATGCCAGGGTATATTTATCAGTATCTCCAACAACAAAGACAATATCAGGGCAGAGCGCCTTTGCCTGGTATTTGGTCATGCCGGTTTTTACGCCATAAGCCCTGGCCTCATAAGACGGACTTACAAGGACAGTCCTGGCATTGGAACCGACAACAGCGATGGGTCTTTCAAGTAAAGACGGGTTATCCCTTTGCTCAACAGACGCGAAGAACGCGTCCATATCTATATGAAGTATTGTACGATCCATAACAGGTTATCCATTGCTTGAGGCTGTTTAACTGGATTTGCCCTTAATATATAAAAATAGCCTTTTTTTATTTCTAGTGCGCGTATTTATAAAAAATGAAAATTCTTAAGTTTTTTGTGCCTAGGGGTGCCCCCTTTAGGAGAGTCTCTCTTTTTTATTAGAAACGTCCCCTTTTGCCTTTTGCCCCTTTGCTTAGAAGCTCTTTATGATGTCGAGGACCTTTTCAAGATCGCTCTTGTCCTGCGAAGATTCGTCCTGGGACTCCTTGTTAGCTTCATGGTCTTTGTCTTCTTTAAAGATCACATCAGCTATCTTGTATATTGCCATGCGCGATAATGCCCGCTTTGCCTTTGAACCAAGATGAAATTCCGGATTATCCATAGAGCCCTTTATCTTAAAATCAAATACAATCTCGCCTGAAGGGTCAGAAAAATACTTGTAGAGGTCTTCTGT
>Ga0307991_1002466_pt1 | contig 12490 bp, 14 predicted proteins | sample EllFjometagen131_FD_203146 | JGI IMG/M metagenome (GOLD analysis project Ga0307991, IMG submission 203146) | Marine microbial communities from Ellis Fjord, Antarctic Ocean - #131 | ecosystem: Environmental > Aquatic > Marine > Unclassified | place: Southern Ocean | collected 2014-10-08 | reverse complement strand
ATTGGTTAACTCTTTTTAATGTCAATATCTTTGTTAATGCCCGAATAAAAAAAAGCCTTCCGAAGAAGGCTTTTAAGATGGCTCCTGAAGAGGGATTTGAACCCCCGACCTAGTGGTTAACAGCCACTTATCATAAATATGTATTCCTATATATTACAACAACTTATATAAATATTAACTTTGTCATGCAACGTATATGCAACAATTTGTGGCAATTTTTTCAATTTACTTTTTTTTATTTCAACTTTATTATGGAAGATAAAATTCGCTTCGGTACTAAAAGTATTTGCATAACATTTCGTGGAAAAACTTAAAACAGAAATTATAAAAAAAAATACTTTTATCAACTTCATACTAACTCCAATTTTTTAAATAATCCATAATGTTTTGCGTGTGCGGCGGGATCGGAAGGATTCCGACGAAAACAAACTGACCAGCTGTTTGAATCGTAAGATTCAAACAAAGAGCACTGACCAGCCCTACTGCTGACACGCTTGTTACACCCATAACTTGATATACTTTTTAATTTCAAGAATTCTCTTTAAATATTTGAACAATTTTTAAATCAATATTTAAATTTTTCAAATTACGGTATAAATTGATAATAGAAAATTTCGCAATATTAGATTTATATTTTTCAATATCGCTATTTAAGCTTTTCTCATTTTTGTTGGTATCTACAATTGCTAGACAAAATGTAAACTTTGGTTTATCTCTTTTGAAGATTTCTCTAAATAGTTGTTTTGAAATATTTTGGGTACCAACCTTTTGAAAGTACTGGTCATTTGTGTTTGCTTTAGAAATTATCTTATCGTAAACAGAGTCTATAAAACTAAAATCACCTGAAGTTATTACTCTATTTAATCGTTTTGCTGCTATTTCAATTTGAGCAGTTAAATCTCTTGTTGTATTGTTAAATCCTTTTTTAATATGAACTAATTTTGGCTCAGTTCTGTAGTCTAGGAGAATATCGCATAATTCAATATTGTCTGCTAATACTTTATCTAATACTAAATTAGAATCATTAAAAAAGTTTTGTGAGAAATGATTTTCAGACTCATTATTGCCAATCTTATTCGAAATAATGTGATTTTCAAATAAAGGATATATTAATTGCTTAAATTCATAATTCAATTCTGATATAAAATTATCGAGTATCTTATACCATTTACCATCTATAAAAAAATAATTACTTTCTTTATGCGTTAATTCACAATGTAAGTGATTCAAAAATGAGTCATTTGTTAAGAGATCACCATTAGAATCTAATGACTTGATTCGTAGATTAGCAATATCTTCTTGAAATTCATCAAAATCCTTCAAGTTAATTACATTATTGCTTTTGAAAAAATCTACTAAAATTGGTAGTGTTAATGAACTATCAAAAGTTTTTGCTACGTGATATTGATTAAATAAATAATAGCTATCTGCTTCGAAAAATTTAATAAAATCTGAATGTGTAAAATCAAAATCAAGTGTATTGTCTTCAGAAATTGCTTCAAATAAAATAAACAATAAATTTCTATTTAGTGCTTTGGATAACTTTTTATCAGATCCACGATTACTAATTGGTATAATACTATTAATAGCAAAAGATTCATTGGGGATGTTTTTTAGATTATTTATGATTGTCGAAAATTGTTCTAGATTGATTTTCTTTTGAATTTTAAAAGAACTTTTAGCTAAGCAAACGGTATTATCTTTTAACTCTTCAGAAGTGAAACCAAATAATTTTGACATTTTATTTTTATCAATACTAGCTTGTATCTCTTTATAAATCCTGCTAAAAGATGACTCATCGAGTAGTGAATTCTCATATCGAAAGAATTTTACACTGCCTAGTACAGAACCAACTAATTCACGTTCAATAACAGATTTTATAACAGATGATTCTTTTTTTATTAAATTAGACAATACTGAAATTCCAAATCCTTTATCAGCATAATCTTGGATAACAAAATTACCAATACCACCTGTTATTGCAAATATATAATTTCCGTCATAAGCAAACATAATGTACGATGAAATTACATTTTCTGCTTTAGCAATTCGGGATCTCTCAGGGATATTATTTTTTATAAAATATACCCAGTCAGGAACTCTAATTTTTTTTGAGTAAAAAAGTCGATAACTCAATTCTGTTTTCAGGTTCTCATTAATAATATTATTGATATCTTGTTCTATAAAATGTTCACTTTTTTTGGTGCCTTTATTGTGGAGCACGATAATACTTTCGATAATTTCATTATTATCAGTCTCAGTGAAATATTCACGAAGAATTTTATAAATTGTTATTATTGCTTTGTTTGTAGGCATTAAACTCACTCCTTATAAAACATTATTTTAATAAAACAACTTTATGGGTGTAACGCCGGGCGTGCCACGTCATCTTGTCATAAGCATTGGATTTGATTTTCAAATCCTGATGCGATTAGCAAGATGATAAAAGACGAGTAAATATAAAGTCAAGGGTTGTCTCTTTACGAGACCACGTGGACGCAATTTTAAACGATGTTCCGCTTCGATACTGTTGCGAATCTTTTACAGTGTCGCGCCCGGCGTTAATCAACATGGAGCGAAGCGGAATGTTGATTAATGTTTTGAGTGTGCGGTGCTCTTTCATGTTTTCTTTCAATCTGAGCATTGACACTTTTGTTAGTGGCATTCACCTAAATCAAATGTTTCAAAACCGATATCCGAATCGAAGATAAAAATCTGTTGGCCATTGTCTTAATCTCCAAATCATTTTTGAACTATCCTCTTCTTTACTAGAGGAATCTGCATCATTTGGAGCGTGGATAAAAAAAGCATTTACCTCTGCTTTAATTCCAAATGTTATTGAACATTTGTGGTTTAGTTCATAATTATACCAAGAATTTAATCCTAAAGATAGATAAGCTGGCCAAGCATCAGAGTTAAATTGATCTTTATACAAATCATAAGCAGCTGATTTAATTGATGAACCATTAAATAATGTACTAAACATTTTTGCATACAAATCGATATTTATCCCATTTTGATCTTCATTAATAGTAACTATTTGAACAATGATACCATTTGCTTTAAGATGTGCATCCATAACAGTTGGAGTACCACTATAGGTATAAATACCAGAAGCAGGTTGTTTTTGATAAATAGAGAAGTATCCTAATCTTAGTTGAACAGGAACGATTTTATTGTTAAAAAGTCCAGTGATAACTTTATTATAATCAGTTTCCAAAATCTTTAGAGTTATTTCATGTTCAATAATTTCTGTATTCCAAGTCATATTTGTGTTTGTTTGTATATATTCAGCATTATCAATACTTCCCGTTGAACTATTATATGTGGCAGTTTCTGAAATGTAAAAAAACACTTCATTGTTAACTGCATTTGTAATATACCTTCTTCGTTGATAGTTATATTTCAAATTTGTAAAAAAACGTAAATATTTCCACTTATCTCCAGATAATAAATTATTCATAATCGGATCAATAATAAAGTAAAATTGAAGATTTTCTATTCCTTTTTCTTTTCGACTATTATAATCAATAATGTTTTTCATATCAGGTGTATTTATTAAAGGAATTACATAATCAATTTTTAGTATCGAATATCCAGAATATTCGACATGACCTTTTATATTAAGTGTAGTTTCACCTAACGTTTTACTCTCAATAAAATTTACATCTTGTGTCTCACTTTGCAAAGCAGGATTCCACATCAAGTATAAAGCGCTTATATCAATATTACCTCTCAAGTTTCTGATATGAAACAGATCAGTAGAAGCATGCATCAAGGATAAACAAAATATAAATAAAAGTAGAGAAATTGCATACATTTTTCTTGCATGAATGAACATAAAATTCTCCAAGTTGTCATTTGGTTAACTCTTCAATTTTTTCGAAATATTTTTTTTATTGCAATACAAAACCCTCAAATTTATAAATTTTAAAACTTTCCGAAGCATTAAAAGAAATACTTGTAGGTTTTTCATAGTTTTCTATTCGAATCGTATGAACTTTTTCAGCATTTACAAATAGTTTAATTACAGAACCAGTTTTTTCAAAAGTTATTAGGTTAATTTGGTTTAAAGGGGGTGCTAGTTTACCTGTATCAATATCATTAAAATACAATTTAGTTTTATATCCCCACAGTTTATATCTCATTTCCACTGAACCAATTTTGAATTTTATATAACTAGAATTATGTTTGGGTTTTTTAGAATGTAGCAATTGCATTTCAAATTTCCAATTATCTGGGAATGGAATATCGGGAATTACAAATTGATGTTTTCCATTTTGGAAATTTGCTAAACACATTTGACCTGCTCTTTTGCTAGGTTTCACAGCTAAAGTGGAGCCACCAATCCAATTTTCGGGAATTAGACCTTCTTCTATTTTTGAGAAATCTTCATAAAAGAAAATCTCAGAATCTTTAGTAGGTTTTTCAATCTGAATTTCTGGTTCAGCTATTTCTGTTACTGGTGGAGTAATTATTTCTTCAGGTTTACTTTCTGCGATTTCTATTGATTCTAATCTTACATAAAACACAACACCTTTTTTTAAGCCATCTATTGGTACAGCAACAATTAATTGCTTATGATCAGGTGCAGTAAAGATGATTTGTTTTTCTTTATGCGAAACAAAAAAGTAATAACTATTGGAGTCGATTTTTTCCTTTTTATAAACCTTTTGTTTTAGGTTCAATTCAAGCGGGACATCACATTCTACTCTTAAAGCGGTACAATATTCCATATCAATATCCGAAACAGAATTTCTTTCAGCATGGAAATCGGCTGGTAACTTGCGAAACTCGATCAATTTAAATTCGTTAGCAAACAAACCAAAGGTAACAAATAACAATGTTAAAATAAACAATTTTTTCATCATATCCTCCTAATAGATTATAAGATATTTTCTTATTTTCATCAATTTGAGACTAATACTTACGTGTAGTTTTACCAACGCATTTAGATGGAACTCCTCTGTCAGGATGAAAACCTTGTTCGTTATACAATGTGCAATTCGCTTTTCGATGGTCAGTAGACCATACCCTACAATGTTTACAATCCTTACATCTGTCACTTGATTTAATTGTTGCCATTTTGAATTCTCCTTATTCTTAATTTTTTCTTGGTTTATAGTGAAATATTTCTTTTGATTGAGTAATTACATAAAATGAACCATTTTGTCGATGTTCTAATTGTTCATAGAATGTTTCATATCTTACATTTTCAGGATGATCATAAACATAAATATATAATTTACCAATATGATCTTCCTCTGTCTCTCTTGGATTATTTGACTCATAAAGTCTTCCAACAGCTTCATAGCAGTCGTCACCATGCTTTCGATTTTTTATATATCCGCAATGAATAAAAAGAACTGTTCTAATTAGCTTTGGAAATTCAAACTCTAACCACCCAAGACCATCAAATTCTTTCATTTTATCCGCTTTAGGAGTCATGAAGATGTTGAGCTTTTCTAAACTGTACTTCATTATTTTCTCTTAAATATAATTGTTTAAATAATTCACTACTTCAGTTTCACCCATTGTAGATGCTCTTTTCAAAGCAGTGACACCATTGTCTAATGTTAAGTTAACATCAGCACCTCGATCAACTAAATATTTAACAATATCCAAATAACCGAAACCTGCAGCACAAATTAGGGCACTTGTATTTGTTTTCATATTTATTTCAGCTCCGTTTTCAATTAAAATCTTTACTATATTAAGATGACCCTTTATACAAGCGTGCATTAAAGCTGATGCTTCACCTCTACATATAATGTTAACATTTGCTTCTTTATTTAATGATAGTATCACACTGTTAACATCTCCACTTTTTACACTATCAAGTAACATTTCATCATTTTTGTTCATTAATCCTCCCTTAAATTTCATTCAATATTATTGTTAAACTTACGTTCAATCAATTTTACAAATGGTGAAAGAATCTTCTCTCTAATCACTACTTTCAGTTTGGTTTTACTGCTAATAAATTCAGCCATTGGGGGAGAGAAAGTATAATACAGCTTAACAAAAATTTGTCCTATGAATGAGGGGATAAGAACGTCATCTCTGAATTTTCTTAAAACCAATACTTCTGGAGCTTCATAAGAATTGTAAACTGCAGTTGCAATAAAACAACCTCCTTTTTTTGTTACTGTTGATATGTCTTCTAGACGATTAAGTGTTTTACGGAATTCTATGTTGTTTGGAGCTAACTCTACAGCTTTTTTTAAATGATACAATTCTTCATCATTATCAGAATCAGCATATAGGTAGCTTAGGTTGTAATGATAAGTTGCATTTACCTCATCATTATCTACAACATCAACTCCTTTTTTTAAATTATTAATAGCTTCAGATTTTAATCCTAATTCCAGTTGAGCCATTCCAATCGAACAATATGCAATTGCTCTGCCTTCTTTTGTGCTTTTATTATCATCTAATATTAAATCAGGTGATAAAGTGTCTGCTTCATCAAATTTTTGTAATGCTAATTTAAGTGTTTTTATCATTTGTTGAGCAACTTGTTCATTTCCTGTTAAATTATCATTAATGCTATCATCTGGTATATCGTTTATTTTTTCTATATATGAATAACCTAATCTTATTGCTTGTTCTGCATCTTTGGTCATCATTTCATTCTCCTTTTTCATTTTTTTTTATTATATACGACTATAATATCATATTTAAACTTTTTAAAATTCTGGATTTCCTATGAAGTTTTATCCTCCTCGCATTATCACCTCTCAATTAATATATTGCCACTAATGTTTGGCAGCTGCCACGCTCCTCTCGCTTTTCTTCTTGCTTGGCTGTGGAGCTACTTGTTATGCTTATTTTTTCGAGTTCAAATAATCACTTTAAAATTACATTTAAAATATGGCAAATCGTAATTTTTTTTATGCCGTTATTTCATTTATTCAATTATTCTCTTTCGATGACTAAACTTCATCCCAAATTCCTCAAGTTCTTCAAGAACAGGATTGTATATCTCAGGGTAAATTGGTAATACTGAACCTCTCAATGTTATCTTATTTTCTAATATTAATCTTGCTGAAATAGCTACAGGTAACGAAACAGCCCTCGCCATAGCACTATCTCCACCCGGAATCCCATTAACAAACATTGTTGATGACCATTTTTCCCTTTTGCCGTTGAAATCAATTATAATATCATCGTGAACAATCGCCATATCTTTTTCTTGCTGTTGATATGACATTTTTTTCAGCATCAGATTCACTAATACATCAACATTTGAGCCTTTGGCAATAGCTATTTGTTTATCTTCGAAGAAACCTAGCCATCTTAATCTATTAATAAAATCATCGTTTGTTTCGAGATTAAAATAGTTGGCAATTGCCTTTGCTCCATCTTTAGTTGAGTTTGCAAGTCGACTTATAAACACATTATATGTCAGATTTTCATAATTATTAACAGTTGAATAATCTAACAGATTAAGCTTCATGAATTTTCTTATAGTATTGCACCAGCCTGTAAACCTGAGAAGACCTCTGTAGAAACTTACATTATCATCAAGTCCATAAGGTTCTTTATAAACTGCACATTTTCTGTTTGGATATGTTTCAAATGTACCGAGACCTTCAATGTCAACAATACGGAAATGATCAAAAAGATTGATCGTCTCTATAATTTTACCTTCCTTGATATATTCTCCGGAAGCCATAGCTGATTTCATCAATCCCTTTGGGTTCCACGAAAACTTGTAACCAAAAGGATTTCTATTATCTTCAAATGAAGGTAATCCTGCTCCATAAGAATCAAGACTGATAACTCTGCCACCTTTCCTTTCAATTTCATCAAGTGACTTTTTTATGCCCATGTGATCAATACCAGGATCTTCACCTATTTCGTTTAAGATTATCACATCTGCCTTTTTAGCTTCGTCATCCATTGCGGTTATTTCAGGATTTGTAAAATCTGTATGTATCATATGCTTTTTGTGCTTTACACATATTTTTGTTGTTTCCACTTGAAAGGCAGGAGGGATAAAGTTTACAACTAAATCAGCTTGAGGAACCAGTTTATCAAGCTTTTCCAAATCCTCAGCATTCCACTGAATTACAGTTGTATTTTCTCTTCCTCCTATTATTGTATGAGCTTTTGATATAGTTCTTGTAGCAATAGTTACATGATAATTGCATTTATCCAAAAAATAATCAACTAATGGTTTTACTACCATTCCAGCACCTAAAACTAATATATTCTTTTTTACCATTATACTATTTCCTCCAATTAAATTATCAAAATTACTTTAAATTTTTTAGGTCAAGAATTTTAATCCTCAGTTACTATAGTTACAATAAATAAGCATAATGTTTGGCAGCTGCCACGCTCTTCTTGTAAATCTTCTTGCTCGGCTGTGGAGCTGTGTGTTATGCCATTAAATTTCATCATAATTACTACTCTAACAGTTTCAAATGTCGTTATTTATTTGAGAAACAGTTAATATCCTACTTGCCAATATGTTTCTGGTTTCTTTATTATATCTTCCTTTTACAGCTTCAAGATGATCGATTAATTCACTTATATCACTATCCTTTTCAACAATTAAATACTTTATATCATCTGGATGAAAAGATAGACTTAAATGCTTAATTTTATTATTATAAAACTGTTTCTGTTGGGAAGTTTTTATTTTTGTAATTGGAATGAATGCTTGAACATCAACATTAATAATACTTGGAACATATCTCCATTCACGTTCATCTGCAAATCTATAATTACTATCTATAATTTTTCCATCTCTTTTCAATTCACCTTCATAATTTTTAATATATCTATATGTATTCATTATATTTAAATAGCTTTGACTTAAATTATTATGCTGTGCTTGATTATTTAATTTGCTTAAATGATGGTAAACACCATTTAGTCCAGTTATTAAATTATCTGTTAAATCACAATGACGATTAACATATAACACTGGATTTAAACCATTTCTGTTAGCCCAACTTTTCGACATACCGATTCCAAAATCACCATATTTCTTGATAAATGATTTTAGCTCCGATAGTTTTAAATCACAAAATGAAACCATTGGAACAGCAAATTCTCTATTATTGCTGGGAGCTATAATTTTTTCTCTTGCGTAAGATAATTTAAAATTGGTTTTCAAAATTTCGTATAATAATTTCTTTTTAGTGAAATGAAATAAAATATCTGGATAAAGGCTATTATTAGACATAATCTGACTCCTAGTTAATTCTAAATAATTTCAAATCAATGTTGACTATTCATTTTTCTACTAAAAAAATCATCGTAAAATACGTTTCCCATATTAAAAACAAATAAATTCAATTGGGATCTTGTTAATGCAGTGTAAATCAATTCAATAGTTTCAAATTGGTCATTTCCTTTTTCTGGTTCAATTATTAAAAATAGAGTGTGAGATTCCCAACCTTTAAAACTATGTATTGATGATAATTTTGTTGTTCCAGTTTTCATCCAAAAATGATTCTTTTTATTACGACGGATATTTTCAATTTTGTTGTAAAATTGTGATTCATCTGTTAGTTCTTCTTTAAGTTTATTCCAAAATTCTTTAGTTTCAAATGTCGTGATAGTATTTTCTTTTAACTCTTTGCGTATTAAATAGTCTATTTCTCTTAGATATTCTACTGTAGCAGAGAGAAAACAAATGTTAGAAGGATGGAAGTTGTATTTTTTTATTAAGTATACATATTTAGTAAATAAGTCTTTTGCTGTAGTTTCCATACCGAAGTTATAATATTGCAGTATTTTTTGATCAAAATCAAAAGTAGGATTTGTTAAAATTAGAAGTTCTTCGATGGAGTATTTTTTTGACATAAATTCTTTTTGATATTCTAAAGCCAATACTCCAATTTCGTTCGCAAAACGTTTTGATACATTTAATGTTTTATTCCATTTGCCTGGAATGCCAACTGTTCTTGGTTCTTTCGATTCATCAAGTTTGCGATTGTAAATATTTTGCTTTTCATCTCCAAAAACAACAAATTCACCATCCTTCATTAGAAAGTATTTAGTTACTATTTCAAGCCAGCTTGTTTCATAATCCTGAATCTCATCAATTAATATGGTTTGATATTTTGTTAATTTATTTTTTACAGATTCAAAAAAATTAGTATCTGTAAAAGGTTTCAAAGAATTAATCTCAAGCCCGTGGTTATTTGCTTCTGTTTTGATGAACTGATGATAATTTGTTATATAAAAATTTTCCCACGGGAATTCTTCTCTTACTTCACTTATTCTATCGTGAATATAATTCTTAAGTGATAAATTGTATGTAAGAATTAAAATAGTCGATTTTGTGCGTATGTATGCGTTAACCGCCCTTCTAGCTAAAACAAAGGTTTTCCCACTTCCTGCAAGACCCTTAATTTTTCTTCTAGGTTTTTGTTCACTTCTTATTAATTCAATCTGTTCTTTTGTGTAGATTATTTTTTTACCTTCTTCAATCATATGGAAAGGTGGTTGTAAATATCGTTTAAAACTAAAGTATAAATTATCATCAAACAATTTTGATTGTTGGTTTAGCCTAGTTAAGTTTAGAAAATTATCTAATTTGTTTTGAGTTAAAGAGTCCTTTCCCCAGCATTTAATAAATTTAACAAAATTTCTATACTTTCGAAATTCTTCTCCTTTAAATTTATCAAGAATAAAATTTTGAACATTTTGTTCATATTCTTTATGAAAATACACAACAGTATTTACAATTGCGTGATAATATTTATTATTAAGACTATTAGGTAAGAGTTTTTCGATATGCATATTAAATAAGTTGTTTTTATAGCTTCTTACTTGAGATAAGGGTGATTTTATTTTGCAATTATTTTTTTTTAAATACCAATCAGTTTTATTATCAATGCCATAATGATCAAGAATCCAATCTTTTACTTCAATTATTATAGCACCACCATTTCTTTTTAAAACAACAATATCTGGTTTATCACCATTAATAAAGGGTTGAAAAAAAACTTCAAAATCGGAATCAAGATGTTTTACTAAAAAATCCAAAATTGCTAACTCACCTTCTGTAGGTTTTTGATGAAGCATTTTTACCGTTTTTATATCTGGAAATAACTGTGCCATCAATTCTCCTCTATCACATATAAAAAATAGAACTGTCTTTTATTTAATATGGCATAACATATGTACGCTGCGCCAATAAAAATGTATACATAACTAACCTATAGTTATACTAAAAATGTATACAATAACTTTTTTATTGTGGTTATTATATACATTTCAATTCTTTTTAACATTGTTAATTTTACATTCTCTTTTTTCAACTTGCATCATGTTTTCCTTTATAGTTCGTGCAGGTTCAAATTTGCTTAAAAGAAAAGATTAAGTCAACAAGAAAATATATTTCTACATCCAGCAGATAGACATAGAGAGAGTCTCATAAGTCAACAATCATCTCAAGTTATTACACTTTGATTATTATATGGGTTATCATACTATAAATTGATAGATTTAGGCACTTTTGGAGCCTTAGAGTGAAGAGTCTAATAAACGAACGTTTTTGAGACAGCAAATTCAAATTCTTTTAGACATTTATTTATATTCACTATCAATTTTTATCAATTCATTGTATCTACTTATTAGGTTATTATGCTTTATCTTATTTGGCCACTTCTCATCATACATTTTCAAGAAGGATATAAAACGATCCTGATCCCATTTCTCCCAATTCTGTAAACCACCTGGAAGGTTATGAACAACATCCATGAGGTCAGCAATCTGTTCGTAAGGAGCAGAATCATTTGCTAATCGTCTAGTATGTATCAAAATGTAAGAAAGAAATTTGAGATTTGTTTTGAGGGTATTTGCATCTAAATTTTTCATATTTTCTCCAATTTTATAATTTTGTTAATACTCCATCTGCAATTCTAATTACATTCTTATCACTTGTGTAATTATCAATTTCTTTCAATGATGTTATTACTCTATTGTCACCAATTTTTCCAAGTGATACAATTGCCTGCATCTTTACACTACTTGCACTATCATATTTCATTGATTGAATCAATGAAATAACAGCTTCTTCTCCACCTAGTTCTCCAAGTGTTTTTGCAGCTTCAACTCTTACATCAATGTATTTATTGGTTCTTAATATTCTGTTAATCACATCTGTAATTTTATTGTATCCCATTTTCGCTAGATTTTCTACTATTGTTTGTTGGATAATATGGTCATCTGATTGATTAAATACTTCAATTAGTATTCCAATAGCTCTTTCATCTTTCAGCTCGCCTAAAGCCTTAATAGCAGCATACATGTCTTCACTTTCTGTTAAAAGCTCATTCAATGTATCAAAAGCTCTTTTATCACCTAGTACCCCTAAAGATGAAATAATACAATGTCGCACATAGTCATTATTTTCTGATTTTAATGCTTCAATTAGAATTACAAAATTTTCAGAATCTTTTGTTTCTCCAAGCTCTATTGCAGCATCGCCTCTTTTATCAGCATTATCATTTTTTAGAGCTTT
>Ga0307991_1002465_pt1 | contig 12491 bp, 8 predicted proteins | sample EllFjometagen131_FD_203146 | JGI IMG/M metagenome (GOLD analysis project Ga0307991, IMG submission 203146) | Marine microbial communities from Ellis Fjord, Antarctic Ocean - #131 | ecosystem: Environmental > Aquatic > Marine > Unclassified | place: Southern Ocean | collected 2014-10-08 | reverse complement strand
TAATATGTAACATGCTCCGAAAAGCATATCTTAATCCTGAAATTAACTTAGACCCAATTCAAACGTCACTATTTAGTTTTCAAAGATCAAAGGTGCCATTTCGATAATTTTTTTAAATGAACAATGGAACCTTTTAATTCTCAAATAAAAGACAATCTTATATAAATATACTTAAAAATTTTGACTGTCAATACTTATTTTTGAGATGCGATAAATTTTTAAGTGCCTCCTTTTGATAAAAAATTGTTTTCATCAAAAGGATTATGCGGTTCTACACGCCACCCATAACTTTGTCAACCACTAAATTCAAAAAAATCAAGTTTTCTAAAAAACAGTCTCAAGCAACCTTTTTCCTTATGACCAGATGATAAAAACCGGTCGATTTTAATAACTGCCAAAACAATAATAACTATTTGATTAAATAGTTATTTAAATCAAAATAGCACTCTAACAAAGCCTTAATCCCGCTAAAAATTTACTGATTCTTCAAAAAATTTACAAAAATATTTTTTCCGATATCATGTGCGCGTTCATCTCCCTTAATATAGCACATTAACAAAATCAATTTTATTCTAACTCAACAAAAATAGCGCATGAAAAATTTTTTAATCCTCAAATCCCTACCTGGAGAAAACCGGCAAACGCAACAATTAATTAATTTATTGTCTAAAATATCGGATATATGCTTTATCAAGGGTTTTATTATTGATCGGGGACAGTTTATCCACCTCGGCAATTATGCTGACCCGGCCATAGGTTTCAATGGCATTTTTATTGGTTTGATTTTGCGGACCGTTCATCACCACGCCAAGTACCTCAATCCCGTTTTGTCTCATTAATTCAATTGATAAAAGCGTGTGATTGATTGTCCCCAGTGTGCTTCGCGCCACCAGCAACACCGGCAGATTTAAATATTTCATCAGATCGATCATTAACTGATTTTTATTCAACGGCACCATCACCCCGCCGGCACCTTCAACAATCAAACGGGGATATTTTTCATTATCCGGCAGATGAAATGCCTGTAATTCAATTTGAACACCGTCATACATGGCTGCTGCATGGGGCGAAAGCGGCTGTGACAGCAGATATGTTTCCGGTATAAAATATTCATCGGCAAAACCTGTTACGCTGCGAATCCAGCAGGTATCCGTCATGCCCTCCTGACCACTTTGAACCGGCTTCCAGTAAGCGGCTTTCTGCCCGGCCATTAAAATTGCACTGACCAATGTCTTCCCGACACCTGTGTCAGTTCCGGTGACAAAGAATTTTGTTGGAAATTCAAAAATATGCATAATCGACCCTGCCCCGAATATCATAGCAGAATATCATGATTTTGTTGAGCCCCATTTCTGAAGCGCGTCAAGCACGCGGTCAATATGACTGCGGGTATGCAATGCCGATAAAGATAAACGGATTCGCGAAGCCCCTTCAGGAACCGTCGGCGGGCGTATTGCACTGATCAGGACCCCGTTTTCTTCCAGCCAGCTTGAGAGCTCAAGGGCATCCGCCTCTTTTCCAATCATTATCGGAATAATTTGCGTCGATGATGAGTCTGTCTGCCATCCCATTCCATGAAGAGAATGCCTGAGATATTCTGCATTTTCCTGAAGTGATTTTCTTTCCGCGTCCATGGCAGGAATTAAATCAAGGGCCGCATCAATGGCCCCCAAAACCGAAGGCGGCAGTGCCGTGGTATAGATCAGACCGGAACAGCAATTAATCATATAGCTTTGAATCTTTTTGGAACACGCAAGATACGCCCCGAACGAACCACCGGCCTTTCCAAACGTACCGACCACCAGATCAATATCATGCCCGCAGGTCAACCCCATGCCCTGATGTCCGAGAACACCGGTTGCATGCGCGTCATCGACAATTAAAAACACATTGAATTTTTCAGACAACGCGACAAGAGCCCCCATATCCGCCATGTCACCGTCCATACTGAAAACCGATTCCGTGACAATAAATATCCTTGAATACCCCTTATCAGCATGTTCAGAAATCAGTTGTTCCAAATGAAGCAAGTCATTGTGGCGATACACCGCCACCTGGCAGAGTGCCAGTCGGCAACCCATAATGAGGCTGTTATGATTGAGCTGGTCGGAAAGAATCAATGAATTCCGATCTGCAAGAGCCGGTATAACAGTCATATTGGCCTGAAACCCGGAAGAAAGCACCAGAGCCGCTTCCGTTTGTTTCAATTGCGCCAATTTAATTTCAACCTTTTCATAAAAATCATAGTTGCCGCATATCAACCGGGAAGCAGTCGAACCGGAACCATATTTATGAATAAACTCAACAGACCGCTTTCGGAGCAGCGGATGCATGGACAATCCCAGATAATCATTGGAGCAAAAATTCAGCATGGTACGGCCATTGATATTGACTTCAATACCGTTTAGCGGCAGCACGTTACGCAGCTGCCGCAGCTGCCGGCGTTCGATTCGCCGATCAAATTCCGCATCAATAAAACTAAACTTATCTTTATATTTATCATTAACCATTTGATGTCTTCAAAAAAAAATGCGCCAGATTCAAGGCGCATGGGTTAAAAATCAAAAAAATATTATATCACCAATAAAAAAAGCGCAATATTTCCAAATTTTATGAGTATCAACTTTTATGTAAAATTGATTAATCGATCACGCGTAAAATTTCCCAATCTGCTCCACAACATACCCGATTTGTTCGTCGGAAAGCTCCGGGTAAACCGGTAGCGCCAAGGTATGCTCGGCAGCATATTCCGATACTGGAAAATCTCCATGCGAATACCCCAGATCTTCAAAACACTCCTGAAGATGCAACGGCACCGGATAATATATTTCGCAGCCCACGTTGTTTTTGATCAAAAACGCCTTCAATTCATCCCGTTTTTCAGGGACCTGAATGATAAACTGATTATAGATATGACGGTTTTCCTTTTCAAAAGGGACGGTAACCGCATGGCTTAATCCGGCGTCTTTAAAAAGAGATTTATACTTTTCCGCGTTTTTCTGCCGGGCTTTGGTCCACTGATCCAGATATCTGAGCTTTATCGATACAATGGCGGCCTGAAGCGCATCCAGCCTGAAATTCCCACCGATCTGGCTGTGATAATACTTGGGATGACCGCCATGGACCCTGAGAATTTTTAAATTTTCATACAAATCTTCAGAATTGGTTGTTACAATGCCACCGTCTCCAAATCCGCCGAGATTTTTGGACGGAAAAAAAGAAAAACAGCCGAAATCGCCCAGGGAACCTGCACGCTGCCCATGATATTCGGAGCCGATCGCCTGAGCGGCGTCCTCGATCACCATCAGATCATTTTCTTCAGCAATCCTTAAGACTTCATTCATCTCCGCACATTGGCCGTACAAATGAACCGGAATGATTGCTTTTAATGTTTTATGCTCCGCATCCGGCATCTTTTTTATCACTGCATCAATCTTAGCCGGTGAAATATTATACGTATCCGGCTCAATATCGACAAAAACCGGAATGGCGCCCAAACGGCTCACCGCGCCGGCAGTGGAAAAAAAAGAATACGGCGTGGTAATCACCCGCTCTCCATGTCCGATTCTCGCCGCCATCAAGGACAATAACAGTGCATCCGTACCCGAAGAAACGCCAACCGCATATTTTGCTGAACAGTATTGAGCGATTTCCGTTTCCAGTTTTTCCACATACGGGCCAAGAATAAAATACTGGCTTTCGTATATTTTTTGCGTAACTTCAAGACATTCGTCTTTAATCGTCTGGTATTGCGCTTTTAAATCAAGCAAGGGAACCTGCATATTGATTACCTTTCAGTTGATGCATGAATCATGCTGAATCAATATCCGCTGAATGCACCGGTTATTTTAAATATTTTCGAATCGGTTAGTGCCGAGCATAAAAATTGATAAAAATAATTATTTCTCGTGAACTGCTGTACCTATATAAGTAGTTTCTATTTCACAAAAAACCCAGCCCAAAATACTCTGATATTCATATGAAATATTAATATCTTTAATACCGGTCACCCGATCCCCGAACTGACTCTTTGCCGCATCCCAAAGCAATCCTTCCCCTTCGATTCCTTCAACAATAATTCCCAGAATGCTTCGGGATTCTCCTTCTGCCCTGACCAGGCCTAAAACATCATAATTTTTTGCATCATAGCGTGTGACGGTCTGAGTTGCATTTGATCCAGGCCCTTTAGTTCTACGCATATATTCAGGAGTACCACACCCGGAAACCACCAGAAACGCACAAATAACCAGACCCATACAGACCGACTTGAACATATTCCTTTTCATACACCGATCTCCTTTTTCCCCATAAAAATTTATACCGACACCTAACCAATTCGAAAAAGCCTTTTTTACACAGGTATCTTGCTTAAAAAATCTACATTTTCCCCCGGGCAAACTTTTTCCCGCGATTCTCTGATATCTGCGGTGATGACTTAATGGGCGAACAACGAGTTGTCACCGATTGATATCCCAGCAACCGGTTCACTTCATTTGTCAGGGATACGCCGGCCTGCAAATTTATCTGCCGGGGCAACTCAATGATGGTTTCTGTTTTTCCAGGTATCACGACATGAAAAAATCCCTTACATTCACCAGGATAATTTTTCAAAACACGATACAAATCATTTAATACCCGCGAATCTAATCTTCCGGCATCAATCGTCATATGGACACTGGCCGTCCAGAACGCTTCCGCCTGATCAATAGGGACAATATTTTCAGCGATTATCTTTGCAAATTTCTCGTTTTTCTGAACCTTGCCCTGAACAAAAATCGGCATATCATCAACCAATGTATCACTGGACTGCGAATAAACCGAAGCAAATACCGTCACTTCGACAGAACCGTGAATATCTTCCAACTCAACAAAGGCCATGGTATTTCCCCGCTTATCCATGATCATTTTGTTCCCCCGGACAATCCCCCCCATCCGCACAACAGCTCCATCTTTGACGCCGTCATCCATTAAGTCAAGGGAATTTGTACTAGCGTATTTTTCAAGAAGCTCCTGGTATTCATCTAAAGGATGTCCCGTAATATAAAATCCGATGGCCTCTTTTTCCAGACGCAGCTTCTGTTTTTCATCCCACTCGGCAATATCCGGAACGGTGGGCGGATTCAGCTGGTCCTGGCCGGAACCACCGCCGAATAGCTGCATCTGAGGGTCTGACGCCTCTTTCTGAATTTTCTGACCGTAAACCAGGGCATCCTCCACACACGCCATCATTTGTGAACGAAGACAATCCGTTGAATCAAACGCACCGCACTGAATCAGACTTTCAAGCACCCGCTTGTTGACTTTTCGGATATCCACCCGCTGACAGAACTCAAAAACCGATGTAAATCTTCCCTCTTTACGGGTTTCGATAACCGATTCAATGGCGGCTTCGCCAACATTTTTCACCGCAGCCAGGCCGAACCGAATTTTTCCCCCGCTGACGGAAAACCCTTTGTCACTTTCGTTGATATCCGGCGGCAAAACAAGAATATCGTGGTTGCGACATTCCGCGATATATTTCACCACTTTTTCAGAAGTGTTCATTTCAGAAGTCAGCACGGCCGCCATATACTCCACCGGAAAATGTGCCTTTAAATAAGCGGTTTGAAAGGCAATTAACGCATATGCGGCACTATGGGATTTATTAAAGCCATAACCGGCAAATTTCTCAATCAATCCAAATAATTCTGTCGCCTTATCTTTGGGGATCTTATTTTTAACCGCCCCATCGACAAAACGATCCAGCTGTTCGGCCATAATCTCCGGAATTTTCTTACCCATTACCTTTCGCAAAACGTCGGCCTCCGCCATGGAGTAGTTTGCCAGCTGACTGGCAATTTTCATAACCTGCTCCTGGTAAAGAATGACCCCATAGGTGGGCTTTAAAATCGATTCCAGCTCCGGCACCAGATACGTTACTTCCTGTCGTTTATGCTTGCAATCCACATAGTCCTTCACCATACCGCTGCCCATGGGCCCCGGCCGATAAAGGGCCACCAGCGCCGTGACTTCGGCAAAGTTTTCGGGCTTTAAATCGATAATCAGGTCCTTCATTCCGGTGCTTTCAAGCTGAAACACCGCTGACGTATCGCCGGCGGCCAGAAGCGCGTAAGTTTTTTTATCTTCCAGATCCAGGTGCGTCATATCCGGCGGAATCTTTCCCTGGGTTTTGATTATATTCAGTGCTTCGGCAATAATGGTTAAATTACGAAGTCCCAGAAAATCAAATTTTACCAGCCCGATATGTTCCACCCGCTTCATATCCAGCTGGGTCAATATTTCCCCCCGTTTTCCTTTATACAATGGAAGGTATTCCACCAGCGGCTTGTCACCGACAACAACCCCGGCCGCATGGGTGGATGCATGACGGTTCAATCCTTCAAGAACCTTTGATATCTCAATCAGCTCGGCTATTTCCGAATTATTCTCAACCTTTTCCCTGAGCTTCGGCTCCTTTTCCAGGGCTTTTGTCAAATTGATTTTCGGATCTTCAGGAACGAGTTTGGCAATGGCATCCACCTCACTTAACGGGATATCCAGAGCCCGGCCCACATCCCGGATGACCGCCCGGGCTTTCATTTTCCCGAATGTGATAATCTGCGCGACATAATCGCTACCGCCATAGCGGTCTACCACATAATGATATACTTCTTCGCGACCGTTAATGCAAAAATCCACATCAATATCCGGCATGCTGATTCGGCTCGGGTTTAAAAACCGTTCAAAAATAAGTCCGTGTTCAATGGGATCCAGGTCGGTAATCCCTAAAGAATACGCCACCAGACTGCCGGCCGCTGACCCTCGCCCGGGCCCGACCGGAATACCTTTTTTCTTTGAGTATTCTATAAAATCAGCAACAATGAGAAAATACCCTGGAAACCCCATATCATTGATGACCGAGATTTCATAATCCACCCGTTCCTTGTAGACAGCTTCATCCATATCCGGATTTTTCTTGCGGATAATTTCTATTTTCCCCTCATATCCCCGGCGGACTTTTTCTTCAAAAATTTGTGCTTCTGATTTCCCGGAATCCAGATCAAATTTTGGAAAATGAAATGTGTTAAAATCAAATTCCACATGACATCGATCCGCAATGGCTTTGGTGTTTTCAATGGAACCCGGATAGCCGACAAAATCATCCATCATTTCCCGGCTGGATTTAAAATACAGATCTTCGGTCCTGAACTTAAAACGACTGGGGTCTTTGACCGTTCGGCCCATCTGAATACACAAAAGCACGTCATGGGCCTTGACATCGGTTTTATTCAAATAATGGCAGTCATTGGTTGCCACCATGGGGATTGAAAGACGTTTATGCATTTCCAGCAGTCCGCGGTTAACGATCTCCTGATCCGGAATACCATTTTTCTGGACTTCTAAGAAAAAATTATTCTCTCCAAATAAATCCACATAAAACTTTGCCGCTTCATCGGCTTGTTCAATTTTTCCGGCTCGTATCAACGAGGGAAGCTCACCTTTTAAACAGGCAGATAAACCGATTAACCCATTGGCATGTTCAGCGAGAATATGCTTATCAATTCTCGGACGATGATAAAACCCCTCAAGGCTGGCCTGGGTGGCCAGGGCACACAGATTCTTGTACCCCTCCTGAGTTTCCGCCAGAAGCACCAGATGGGAAACCCCCTTGTAATCCGCGGGGGTCTTGTCATAAAGGGTTCTTGGCGCAACATAGCATTCACAACCGATAATCGGTTTTATTCCGGCCTCAAGAGCTTGTTCATAAAAATCAACCACGCCGAACATAGTGCCGTGATCGGTTATCGCCACGGCCGGCATGCCGTCTTCCTTCGCCCGCTTCATCAGAGAATCGATTCGGATGGCGCCGTCTAAAAGACTATATTCGGTGTGAACATGCAGGTGAACAAATTTACCGGTAGTATCTTCTGACATATTTCAACTCATCATTATTTGCAAAATATTGACGGCATTAAGCATCTCGCCAAGGATAAAATAAAAACAAATTGCGCTGTAATTTTTTGTGCCTGCAAGGCGCGACTTGAAGAGCATAGTGGGCTATGTAACTCAAGTCGTAACAATGCAGGCGCGAAAAAGGACAAGCAATTTACTCAATGCTGTAATTGGGTGCTTCCTTGGTGATAATCACGTCATGGGCATGGCTTTCACGCAAACCGGCGGCACTGATCTTTATAAATCTCGCCTTTTCTCTTAACTCTTCAATGGTCCGGCAGCCGACATATCCCATGCCGGATTTCAGTCCGCCCACCATCTGAAAAATATTTTCCGCAATGGTTCCCCGATACGGAACCCGCCCGACAATGCCTTCAGGGACCAGCTTGTCGCCATCCGTCTCATCTCCCTGATAATAACGATCCTTGCTACCCTGCTTCATGGCTTCCACCGAACCCATTCCCCGATAGGATTTATAACTTCTTCCCTGATAAATAATTTTTTCTCCGGGACTTTCTTCTGTACCGGCAAACAGACCGCCGATCATAACACAATGGGCACCGGCACCAATGGCTTTGGTGATATCACCGGAATATTTGATCCCGCCGTCGGCAATAATGGGAACGCCTGTTTTATTGGAAATGGACCGACAATTTAAAATAGCGGTTAACTGGGGCACCCCGACACCGGCGATAATACGGGTGGTACAGATGGAACCCGGTCCAATGCCTATTTTAACAGCTGCCACACCCGCATTGATCAATTCTTCAGCCCCCTTGGCAGTTCCGACATTACCGGCAATAACCTCAACATCTGCAAACATCTCTTTAAGACGTTTAACGGCATTAATCACATTTAAAGAATGACCGTGGGACGTATCAATCAAAAGCACATCCGCACCTGCTTTAACAAGGCCAGTGGCACGCTCTTCCATGTCAGCACCAACACCGATGGCCGCACCGACCCGCAACCGCCCCATACTGTCTTTACAGGATTTGGGATATTTCTTTATTTTTTCAATATCTTTAATCGTTATCATGCCGGTCAGCTGATCATCATTTTTTACCACCAGTAATTTTTCGATCCGGTGTTGATGAAGCAGTGTTTTCGATTCTTCCAGATCAATTCCTTCTGAAACCGTGACCAGGTTTTCCTTTGTCATAACATCGGAAACCTTTTTTTCAAGATTGGTTTCAAACCGGAGATCCCTGTTGGTTACGATACCGACCAGACGCTTTCCTTCAGTCACCGGAACGCCGGAAATACGGTATTGTTCCATTAATTTTAGTACTTCCCGAATCGGAACATCCGGACGGGTTGTGACCGGGTCAACAATCATACCGCTTTCTGATTTCTTCACATGTTTGACTTGAAGGCACTGACTCTCTATGCTCATGTTGCGATGAATAAACCCGATACCGCCTTCGCGGGCCGCACTGATGGCTGTTTGGGCTTCTGTTACCGTATCCATGGCAGCAGTGACAATAGGAATATTTAAATCGATATTTTGCGTCAGCCGTGTACTCGTGTTCACATCGCTCGGAAGAACATCCGAGTAATTCGGCAGCAGTAATACATCATCAAATGAATATGCTTCTTCAGGTGGTTTCTTTATCATAACGCCTCCAAAATATTAGATCTTAACCGGGTCTCCCGGAATATTAACAAACTGATAGAAAATCAGATTTAGATGGCAAAGTACAAAAGATCACCAATCTTATAAAATTGGCAGGACGCGTAAATCCTGAGTAATAATTTGTACTTAACGTACAATGAAGCAACGAGGGATGCAGCGCAGCCCAAAGCTAAAATAGAAATTGGGCTTTTTACGAAGCCATCAAACTTGACAAATTAAATACCATTATACTAATACTTCCTACAATGATAAAATTCTTTTTATAAAACACTCAACGTTTAATTTTGAAAAAAATATCTCATGCTGATTCATATCAATCCCCAAAATCCGCAACCCCGACTGATTGCACAGGCCGTTTCAGTCTTAAAACAAGGTGGTGTCATCGCCTACCCTACAGATACAATTTATGGTATCGGATGTGATATCATGAATAAAAAAGCAATTGAAAAAATTTACAGAATCAAAGGTCGAGATAAAAACAAACCCTTCAGCTTTATCTGCTCGGATCTTAAAAACATCAGCGACTACGCCAAGGTTTCCAACTATGCTTATAAAACCATGAAGCGACTGTTACCCGGACCGTATACATTTGTCCTTGAGGGTTCCCGCATGGTCCCCAAAATGATGTTAACCAAGCGGAAAACTGCCGGAATTCGAGTCCCGGACCACGAAATTTGTTTAAATCTGGTACAAGAACTTGAAAATCCGATTATTTCAACCAGTGCCAACATGCCTGACGGAGAAATTTTTCTGGATCCTTCGCTGCTTCATGACCACTTCGGTACGAATATTGACATGGTGATTGACGGAGGCCCTGTTTCCGACGAACCGTCCAGTGTTGTTTCTCTAATTAACGATGAACCTGAAGTTATCCGGGAAGGTCTTGGAGATGTCAGCATCTTCAAGTAAAATGGCTTCGCAAAAAGTCCAAATTGCTCGCTTTGGGTTGCACTGCATACTTCGTCTCCATTCTTACACTAGGGGGAGCAGGATAACGACGCCTCATTAAGAGTCTGGACGATAAACATATCCACCGGTTATCCCATCTGTTAAAATGGACATCCCCATCCGGGCGACAAGTTCCCTGATCTGGTCCGCCGACATCTCCATCACGTACTTCAGAAAAGACAATCTTTCTTTCGGCGGGTAAATTGTTGAGATATCACCCTTTATTCCACCAAGGCGACCGGCCCATTCAATCGCGTCTTCAAGGTTCCCAAGACGGTCAACCAGGCCTAAGGTTTTTGCCTTTTCTCCTGAAAAAATCCGGCCGTCTGCAATTTTACGAACCTGTGTTGACGACAATTTCCTTCCCTGGGCAACATGCTCGATAAACTGAGTATGAACATTATCGGAAAATTCCTGGAGAAGCTCTCTTTCGTTTTCCGTCATTTTCCTGACCGGAGATGCAATATCCTTATATTTTCCGCTCTTAATAACTACCGGGCTCAGTCCGATCTTTTCAAACAGCGCTTCAAAATTAGTGTACCCCAGGATCACCCCGATACTGCCGGTTATTGTGCCCGGATTGGCGACAATGCCGTCTGCGGCTGAAGCGATATAATACCCCCCGGAGGCTGCAATCGTCCCCAGGGACGCAATGACTTTTTTTACTTTAATTGTTTTTCGAATTTCCCGGTATATCTCCTGGGATGGACCGACCGCGCCCCCGGGGGAATCAATACGAATAACAATCGATTTAACAGAATTGTTATTCCTGAAATCCTTTATCTGCTCAAGGATCTGTCGGGAATCGGCAATCACCCCGTTAAGTTCTATGACCCCCACTTTTTCGCCGAACCCGATCTCGGACTGATCCTGTAAGACGATACCCAACAACGATAAAACGATGGAACTTCCGGCCACAATCGCGGAAAAAACCAATAAAAAAAACAGATATGGATGTCTACGAGAAAACATGGATTCAATTACCTGATGATATTATTATATAATAGAGCCGTGTGTTATTTGTTGAAAAAATAGACATAGGGATGAAACAAAATAAATTCTGCTTCATCCCTATGATAAGTCATCTGCTTGGCGCAATGGTTATGCGGCTTCACTTGACGGCTTCGTAAAAATTCCAACTTCTGCGTTGCGCTGCATTCTTCGTTTCTTCATTGTACGTTAAGTACGAATCATCACTCAGAATTTGCGCGCCTTGCCAATTTTAAGATTTGGTGGAGCTTTTTTCTTCGCCATCTAAATCTGACTTTTTACATGGGTATCTTTACTTAATGCAAAAATAAAATATAATCAAATAAATATTTTGCCCGTTTACACAGTCGGAGTTGGGTCTTCATCCTTCTCCGGTTCGGCATCAACAGGTTCTTCATCCTTCTCCGATTCAACCGCAACAGGTTCTTCGGCTGCGACAACAGGTTCTTCGGCTGCGACAACAGGTTCTTCGGATGCGACAACAGGTTCTTCGGCTGCGACAACAGGTTCTTCGGATGCGACAACAGGTTCTTCGGATGCGACAACAGGTTCTTCGGCTGCGACAACAGGTTCTTCGGCTGCAACAGGTTCTTCGGCTGCCACAGTTTCTTCGGCTGCCACTATTTCATCTGCCGCCGCTTCCTGCGTTTCTTCAGTAGGAGCTTCAGAAACAACTTCTTCCACAGGAGCGGTTTCAGCTTTTCCTTCTTCATCTTTTTCTGCTTCAACCTGTTTTGCCTGACCGTTTAGTTTTTCCCGAAGATTCTCTTTTAAAATGGCTCCAAAACTGGACGGGGCCGGCTGGGATTTATTGACATATTCTTCAAGAATTGACTGATCATCGTCTTCGCCGATGCGCTTAATGGACAACCCGATCCGCCTGTCATCCGTATTAATATTCATTACCTTGGCTGACAACGTATCGCCGACTTCATACTGACCAACCGGAGTTTTTATTTTTTCTTTGCTGATCTCGGAAACATGA
>Ga0307991_1002464_pt1 | contig 12494 bp, 12 predicted proteins | sample EllFjometagen131_FD_203146 | JGI IMG/M metagenome (GOLD analysis project Ga0307991, IMG submission 203146) | Marine microbial communities from Ellis Fjord, Antarctic Ocean - #131 | ecosystem: Environmental > Aquatic > Marine > Unclassified | place: Southern Ocean | collected 2014-10-08 | reverse complement strand
AAAACCCCTGCGGTCCTTCCAGGATATCCTCAGCACTGGTGAAGTTGTTTTGAGCCAGAAGCGCAGCCATCAGGCCGGCCTGGGAGGATTTTCCCGCATGATACGGTTTGCACATGGTCCCGAAAACGCGTTTTAAGCCGGATGACTGTGTTGCGGCAATGCCAAGGGCATATGCGGTCTGTTTTGTATCCAGCCCCATCAGTTTCGAACATCCGGCAGCCGAGGCCATATGCCCCAGAGTAGAAGTTGCATGCCAGCCGGCCATGTAATGATCCAGACTGGCGCACACCCCGATGGTGGCACCCGCCTGAAGGCCGATCAGATAGGCAGTTAAAAAATCCTGGCCGCTTTTTTCCAGCCATTCGGAAAGTGCCAGCAAAGACGGAAAAAGGGTGACGGACGGATGCCCAAAAAACGAAATCAAGGTATCGTCATAATCCAGCGCATGCGATGCCGTCCCATTAATCAGTGCGGCCTGGCTGACATTCTTTTTGACCCCGTGCCCTATAATGGTTGCCTGCGGATTTCCACCCAGGATTTGAGCATATTCCAACAGCTTTGTCACAACCGGTTCATCCTTGCCGCTCATGGTGACGGCCAACCAGTCCATAAATGCGACTTTTGCATGTTCATAAGCTTCCGCGGGAATTTTATCCTCATTTGTTGTTACGATAAATTCCGCTAACTTTTGGGTCATTCCCATAGTTTGGGTTTGTGCTGTCATGCATCACCCCTTAAAAAATTTTGTATCAAGTTCAAAATCATATGAACTGTTGAAGCATATCCGTTACAATGGAATACGGGTCCTTCTTTTTATCGATCATCTGCCGGATCGCGTTATCAAGTTCACCGCTGTGCTCCCACTGTCTGCTAATCCTGCTAAAAACTTCACTTTCCATGAGGGAAAGAATCTCTTCTTTCGCCTGAATTTCGCGTTTAAAATCCTGTTTATTTTTTCCTATCTGATGTGTCAGTAGGGTTGTCACAAGTTCTTTGATGCCATAATTTTTAAGTGCGGATGTTTTTAATACCGGCGGAACCGTTTCACCGGGTTCTGATGAGAGTTCGAGCATAGCTAAAATATCGGCCATTACCTCTTCGCTCCCGGGCAGGTCGGCCTTGTTGATAATATAAAGGTCTGCGATTTCCATGATCCCGGCTTTCAGCGCCTGGATGCCGTCTCCCTGGCCCGGGATAGAAACTACCATCACGAGGTCGGCTGCTTTGACCACTTCTATTTCATCCTGGCCCACCCCGACGGTCTCGATCAGGATAATATCTTTTCCAAACACATCCATTATCCGGACCACGTCCCGGGCCGCCTGACTCAGTCCACCGAGCATTCCCCGGGTGGCCATTGATCGGATAAAAATTTCTTTTAAGGTAAAAAGCTTCTTCATTCGCAGCCGGTCTCCGAGCAGTGCGCCGCCGGAAAAAGGGCTTGACGGATCAACTGCAATGATACCGACAGTAAGTCCACGGCTTACGAGTTCATCGGCAATTTCACAAGTAAGCGAGCTTTTTCCCGCTCCTGGTGAACCGGTGATGCCAAAAACCCGGGCGGAGCCGGTGGCCGGATAAATTGTCTTCATGGCATCTTTCCACCCGGGTTCACGGTCTTCCACACGGGTAATCAGCCGCGCCATGGCACGGACGTTTCCGGTTTGAACACCGGCGATTAAATTGTCCCATGAATGATCCACGGTCTTTGGTTTTTTCATTTGATCAACCATGATATCCTGATAAAGTCCGCCTAAAGTTTTGTTTGCTGAAATTCACCGAATACCTCCCGCATCACATCACACATTTCCTGAAGCGTGACATCATTTCGAACACACTCACAGATATCGATCATCAGATTCGCGCTCTCATCTTTTGCATGGTCTTTTAAGGCAGACAGCGAGGATAAAACCGTCTTGCTGTTTCTCTGCCTTTTTAATTTCTCCAGCTTCTGCTTCTGTCGCTCTTCCGCGCTTTTCAACAATTCCAGATCATATGTTGCTTCTACTTGACGGTTGACATTGACACTGATTTCATTCTCATTGGTAAAACAGTTGACTCCAACGACAAATTCTTCCTGGCGTTCAATCTGATTCTGTTTTGCATAGGCGCTTTTTGAAACTGCCTTCTGCATATATCCGTTTTCAATGGCGGCCACCGCACCGCCCATTTTCTCGATTTTTTCCATTTCAGCCATGGTTCCAGACTCAATTTCATCGGTTAATGATTCCATAAAATAAGAACCAGCCCACGGGTCATTCACATCCGCCACTTTTGCTTCGTATATCAGGATTCGGGTGGCATCGAGCTGAAGCTGAACCGCTTCCTGGCTGTGGCCGAGTCCTAACGGCTCATCATAAGGCGGGAAAACGCCGGGCATGCCGCCGGACATACCGGCTGCCATTCCGCCTACAACGGCCCGGGTCAGATTATTCAATGGACGCTGCAGTGTGGTTGATGAGCATCCGATGTGTGCGGTGATGGGCTGACGGATCATCATGCTTCGCGGATTTTTTGCTTGAAACCGTTCCTTGAGCATTCGCGCGTAAATTCTCCGGGCTGCCCGCTGAAGGGCAATCTCCTGATAAATTTCCATGCTCCCACCAAACGCATTAAAGGTTTGTTTTGGCGCAAAACTATCCACGTCCAGGCCGCCGGCAATGCCTGCCTGGATATAGGCGGCTGCGTTGGCCATGGAAAATGCCAGGTCCTGTTCGCGTGTGGCACCGGCTTCCCGGATATGATAGCCGCCGATGCTGTTGATGTTGAGTTTGGGCATATGACGGGTGCAGAACACGCAGATGTCGCGGAAAAGACGAAGCGATTGTTTGGGCGGATAAATATAGGTGCCCCGGGCAATGAATTCTTTTAAAATATCATTCTGGGGGGTACCTCGCAGCTTTTCAAGGGGAATCCCTCTTTTTTCAGCCAGCACCGCATACATGGCAATAATGATAGCTGCTGGCGCATTGATGGTAAAATTTGAAGGGACCCTGTCAATTTCAAGATCACCGGTATACGGCTCATAAATCGTGGTAAAATCCCTGAAAGAATCAATGGCAACACCGACACGGCCGACTTCCCCTTCAGCATAGGGACTGTCCGAGTCATATCCGCATTGGGTGACCAGGTCAAAAGCCATATTCGGTCCACCGCTTCGGCCCATGGAATGCATTCGGATCAGATAATCCCGGTAGTCTTCGGCGGTGCCGAACCCGCCGTATTTACCGACTCCGCCGGCGCCCCCCCACTCCGGCCGATAGCCCATTTTAGCGGCATCTTCGGCATAAGCTCTCCAGAAATCAAACGGATTGGTCCCTGCTGTAAAGGGGTACTGGCCAGGAAACCCAACTTTTCCCAAAAAATTTGAATTTTTAACAGCAAGGGGTGAATAAAACCGGGTGGGACTTTTTAACAGATTAAAACGGCTGACCCGTTTATCAAGGACATTTTGTTTCCATTCTTTTTCCGCTATTTCGATTTCTTCGTATTTTTTGTTTTTTTTAGCGGGTTTCCTGATGCCTGACATGGAATTCCTTCCTTATTTCTATATTCGCCAATAGATGAATAAAAGAATGCGTGGAAAAAAATCAAATGGATGAAACAGCCGCCCCGATAAAATCCGATATTGCGGACACCGGTGTTCCGGCGGTAAAAACTTCTTTAACCCCCATATCCTTTAACAGGGGGATGTCTCCTTCAGGCACAATACCGCCGACAATCACCATGATATCTTCCGCCCCTTGGGTTTTCAGGCCATCTATAACTTTTCGAGTTAACGACAGATGCGCTCCAGACAGGATCGAAAGACCGACAACATCCACATCCTCCTGTATTGCCGTATTGACGATCTGCTTTGTTGTCTGCCGCAGTCCGGTATATATCACCTCAAAACCGGCATCCCTCAGGCCGTAAGCCACCACATGAGCGCCCCGCTCATGCCCGTCCAATCCCGGTTTTGCCACCAACACGCGAATTTTTTTTCCCTGACTCACCCAATACCTCCCAGCCTGCCCGGTATATTTTTTGAATTCACCAATGCGAATTGTTCCGCACGAATGACTATTAGTCTGCAATTAGAATGCCAAATATTCATAGATTGTCTAACTATCTGTTGTTATATAATTTAATTAAATTTCAAACTTTTCTAAATAGGAAAAACGATCGCAACACGGGCATTTGTGTCCATCAAAGTGGGTCATGATGACCCACTTTGCCAATGTCGATACAGCAGAAATTTGTTTGCAGGATTATGGCCTCAGCCAATTATAAATCAAAAGAATCCTCGACCCAGATTGATAATAATTAATATATTGACGTGATGGCGGATAACGGCCTTAAAATTGTGGAGACATCCGGTCATCACGCACCTGAAACGCTTGTGGACCGATTCAAGGATCTCGGTATGACATGGATTCATAAATGCGTTGGGGTTCGGTATGCCAAAAAAGTTGAAGCCATGGGCGCGGACGTTGTGGCGGTGGTGGGATATGAAAACGGCGGCGCCACGGGCAGGCTTGATATCGGAACCATGGTCCTGGTGCCGGTTGTCGTCGATGCGGTCAATGTGCCGGTCATCGGCGGTGGCGGCATATCAAACGGCCGCGGTCTTGCCGCTGTATTGTCATTAGGTGCGGAAGCAATCATTATGGGAACACGCCTGCTGGTAACCAAAGAAGCACAAATCCATGACAATATTAAAACCGCACTGCTCAATGCATCAGAACTCGACACCATGCTGGTCATGCGATCTTTAAACGCAACACATCGTGTGCTAAATAACGAAGCCGCCAATAAATGTCTCGAACTTGAAAACAACAATGCTGAATTTTTGGAAGTGTATGAAGTCATCAAAGGCGAAAACGCCAAGGGAATTCTTGCCTGCGGTCAGGGCATCGGGCTGACACGCGACATTCCAACACTTAAAGAACTGTTTGATCGAATGGCCGATGAAGCCGAACGCACCCTATTAAGATTTTCAAATTAGGCAACAAAAATCAGGTGAGGATATAATTTCAGAAATGACAACATTTTTCTTTAAATGTTATCTACAACATTTTTCTTTAATTTTTCTACAATTTCAGGAGATTCTTTCAATGCGCACAGGGGCGTTAGTTGTGTTATAATATAATCAATATCCAGATTCTCTCCGTCCCTCATTACAATGCCTTCAATATCGTTCCAATCTTTTGATCGTTCGGCAAAGGCTTTTAAAACAACGAGGTCTTCTGCGGGGCAGGTAAGCAAAGAATATTCGGGAGAAAACGAAAACGGGGTGGCGCGTCGTATCATTTCTTCCTCAAAAGGCAGTCCGGAAAGAGAAATATTAACAGCAGGACTCTGTTCGTCATGGCAAAAGTCAACGGGTCTTCAGTCCTGCTCTTGTATTGTTTTACCAGCGCTTTTATAAAACCCTCCTCATTTCCGAATCCGCATAAGAGACAAAGATCAATATCCTGTGTCATACGGATTTCGCCCCATCGCATGACAGCCAGCCCTCCGATAAAACAGAACAGCCATTTTCTGCTTTTCATGGTCTGTTGAATATCTGATGCGGCCTGAAAAAGGGAATTCATTTCTACGCCTTTTTAATAACTGATCTATCTCTTTTAAATTTCATAAAAAATCGCTGCTGTTCAACAAGTCCGCTGAATGAGCGGACCTTAACATTATCACATGCGTATTGAAGCATCTCATCAAGCATTTTGCGGTTTTTTTCATAATAATCAGGGGCACGCAATTCGTTCTTTTTTATACCTTTCAATGACAAGGCGGCTTTTTGCCATGCACTGACCCATTTTTTCATTTCCTGATTTTTTACATCCGCCATACATGGACCTCGTTCATTGCATTTATAAGTCAAAAAGAAAAAAACCATATTTTTTTTGTTAAGATGGTTTGTTTATGTTTGCATCCCATGAATACAAAAATTGAAAAGAAATTATATCAGAATGTCAGAATGAATCATAACTTGATTACAGAACAAAATCAAACAATAAACATATCAAGAAGAGCGTTTGACAATCCATATCACCGGTGGTACTTTTAAAAAGTAACACTGATATATACTGGCTTTCCTGTATTGCAGGTTGCCAGAGCACTTAATACAAAAATGTCCTATCCATCCGCTTTTTATTACGCTGTCTTTTCTCAGGATCTCATCCAAAAGGAGATGATGTTGGTTTACGATAGAAACACAGCTTGTCACGGACGTTTCATATCAGGCCTGCTTATCATCTGGTTGACTTTTTTATTTCTTTTCCTTCCATCCGCGGGTGCCGCTGAACGGATCGTGACTGTGGGCGTCTATGAAAATGCGCCCAAAATTTTCACCTCTGAATCCGGCCACCCCGCAGGCATCTTTATCGATATCATCGAACATATCGCCAAAAGCGAAGGATGGCGCCTGCACTATGTATCCGGCACGTGGGCCCAAGGGTTGGACCGCCTGGCAAAAGGAGAAATCGATCTCATGCCCGACGTGGCATATACGGCAGATCGAGAAAAAACATTCTCCTTTCACAAGGTGTCGGTCCTGTCCTCCTGGTCTCAGGTGTATGCTCCCAAAGGCAGTGGGATCAAATCTATATTGGATTTGAACGGAAAAAGAATCCTCGTCCTGGAGGGCTCAGTTCAGCAGGATGTATTTGCCCGGCTTTCCGGTGGCTTTGGGTTAAAAATCATTTTCATGGCAGTGCCGGATTACGAAACCATGTTCAAAATAGTCGCCAGTAGTGGTGCTGATGCCGCCATCACCAACCGCTTCTATGGGTTGATGCATGCAAAAAAGATGGGTCTTGTCGATACGTCGGTTATTTTCGACCCTTCAGATCTCTTTTTCGCGGCATCCAAAGGGGAGCCTGACAACCCGGAGGATCTTTTTTTCGTGGCACCGGAAAATGATTCTGGATTATTGCTGGCTGCCATTGACCGTCATCTGTCGGATCTGAAAAAAGATTATCAATCAGTATATTACAGGTCGTTGAAACGATGGACGTCCGATGAGGTTCAATTCAAATTGCCGTCTTGGTTTTGGACCCTTGGCCTTGTCGTGGGTATCATCCTGATCATGAGTCTGTTGGGGAGCGTTTTTTTGAAACGTCAGGTGAATATTCGCACCCGGGAACTGAAACAAATCAATCAGGAAATGGAACAGCGTATTATTGAGCGTACGGCGGAGCTGGCCACGGCCATGGAAAAAGCCAAAGCAGCCGACCGGATGAAATCCACTTTTCTGGCAACAATGTCCCACGAGCTTCGCACACCGCTCAATTCCATTATCGGCTTCACCGGCATCATGCTTCAGGGTCTGGCCGGCCCCCTGAACGAGGAACAGCTCAAACAGATGACCATGGTCCAGAGCAGCGCCCGTCACCTTCTGGCACTAATCAACGACGTGCTGGATATTTCCAAAATCGAAGCCGGTCAACTCGAACTTTCCCTGACATCCTTTGCGTTAAAGCCTTCAGTTGAGAAAATGATTGCGCTGGTTTCCCCCCTTGCTGAAAAAAAAAAGATCGATCTGAAGCTGGAATTTGCCGACAATGTTGAAACAATGACCACGGATCAGCGTCGTCTGGAACAGCTCATTCTCAATTTACTCAACAATGCCGTTAAATTCACCGAAAAAGGGCATGTTATTCTTTCATGCCGGATAGAATCCGATCACCACGTTCTGTCGGTTGCCGATACCGGTTCCGGCATTCTCCCCGAAGAACGCCCGAACCTCTTTCAGCCGTTTTATCAAATCGATACCGGACTTTCACGAAAACATGAAGGGAGCGGTCTTGGGCTTTCCATATGCAAAAAACTGCTGGATATCATGGGGGGCAACATCAGTGTGGAAAGTCAATGGGGCAAAGGGAGTACTTTCACCGTCCGCTTTCCGAGACAGAAAGGAAATACATCATGAGCGATACGCTTTTGATCATCGAAGATAATGAACAGAATTTTTACCTGATGCGTTTTTTGCTGGAAAAAAATGGGTTTACAATTATCGGCGCGGAAAACGGCAGGAAAGGCATTGAAATGGCACTGCACCACAAGCCGACGGCCATCCTGCTGGACATTCAATTGCCTGAAATGGACGGATATGCCGTTGCCGCGGAACTTAAAAAACATGATGAACTTGCGGGCGTGCCCATCATCGCGGTGACATCCTATGCAATGATGGGAGACCGTGAACAGATTCTGGCCGCCGGCGCCACTGCTTATATTGAAAAACCCATTGACCCGGAAACCTTTGTGAATGAGATCATCCAATATCTACCGAAAAATCAGAGAAACAAGGAAAAATAAAATGAACATACTCATCGTGGACGACAAAGAGGAAAACCGGTATCTGCTGGAAGCGTTGCTCAAGGGAAACGGTCATGATGTCGAATCAGTCTCAAACGGTGCCGAGGCCCTTGAAAAGTTAAAATCCGGTGGATTTGAGTTGATTATCAGTGACATTCTCATGCCGGTCATGGACGGCTTTAAGTTGTGCCGGAAAGTCAAGACTGACAAAACCCTGAGCCATATTCCGTTCCTTATTTACACCGCCACTAACACGGGCCCCAAGGACGAAGAGTTCGCCTTCAGAATCGGCGCAGACCGTTTCATTGTCAAACCCTGCGAACCGGATGTATTCATGGAAATTGTTCATGACGTCATGGCAGCAGCTAAACAAAATAATATTAAATCACCACTGGAACCATCACAGGAAGAGGAAGTGCTCAAGCTCTACAACGAACGCCTGGTGAGAAAACTTGAGCAGAAAATGCTGCAACTCGAAAAAGAGGTTCAGGAGAGACGAGAAACCGAGGAGATTCTTCGGGAAAGCGAGGAAAAATACAAATCCATATTAGACAATATCGAAGACGGTTATTATGAAGTAGATTTGTCCGGAAATTTTGTCTTTTTCAATAATTCAATGTGCAAAATGCTGGGTTATACGCGTTCCGAGCTATTGGGAATGAATAACAGAGCGTATATGGATAAAGAAAACGCCAAAAAAGTGTTTCAGACATTCAATCGCGTATTCACAACCGGAGAATCTTCCCGGGAACTTGACTGGACGTTGATTACAAAACAAGGGACCAAATGCCATATTGACACCTCTGCTTCATTAATCCGAGATGGAGATGGGAATGCGATCGGTTTTCGAGGGATTGCGCGGGACGTCTCCGAACGCAGAACCGCGGAAAAAGAAAAAGCGCTACTGACGGAGCAGCTTCAGCAGGCCCAAAAGCTCGAATCAGTGGGCAGACTTGCCGGCGGCGTGGCTCACGATTTCAACAATCTGCTTTCAATAATTCTTGGATATGGGGAAATCGTGCTGGAATCCCTGGGCAGGGACCATCCCCATCGTGAACCGCTCGAGCAAATTTATCAGGCAGGCATTCGGGCAAAGGCACTTACCCGGCAGCTTTTGGCTTTCAGCCGAAAGCAGGTCCTTGAAACAAAAGTCTGTGATATTAAAACCGTTGTGACCGGTTTTGAAAAACTGCTGAGCCGTTTGATCGGTGAAGATATTCAATTAAATTTGTCGCTGACATCAAACCCGCTTATTGTGAAAGCTGACATCTCTCAGTTGGAGCAGGTGCTGATGAATCTGGCAGTCAATGCACGTGATGCCATGCCCGACGGTGGGACGTTGACGATTGAGACTGCGATTGTTGAAATAGATGAAACCTATTCAGAAATAAAGCCCGGGATTCCGACCGGCAGTTACGCCATGATCGGTGTCAGTGACTCGGGTTGCGGAATGGATAAAGAGACCCGGAAGCGGATATTTGAGCCTTTTTTCACCACCAAGGGAGATGAAAAAGGAACCGGTCTGGGACTGGCCACTTCTTATGGCATCATCAAGCAGCACGGAGGCGACATCTGGGCCTACAGCGAGCCGAACCAGGGAACAATCTTCAAGGTGTATCTGCCATTATGTGATGAAGTCGCCGCATCTTCCGAAACAGTTTCAGTCCCTGTTAACCTGTTGGGCAATGAAACGATTTTAGTGGTTGAAGATAATGAAATGGTTCGCAATCTTTCCAAGACCATTCTTCAAAATCAGGGGTATACGGTTCTGAGCGCAGAAAACGGCAACGACGCGTTTGCGGTCCTGGAAAACCATGACGGGCCGCTGGATCTGCTCCTGACCGATGTGATCATGCCCGGTATAAACGGCAGGGATTTGTTTGAAAAGATAGCCGGGCGATATCCCAATGTAAAAGTGCTCTTCATGTCCGGCTATGCCGATGATGTTATCACCCACCGGGGCATGATAGACGATGGGGTGGCCTTCATCCAGAAGCCTTTTTCCGTCAAGGGCCTTGCCGCCAAGGTCCGAGAGACGATTGATAAAGAATAGCTGAATCAATTAAAGGATAAGCATTTTCCTTCACTATAATATGGAGGTATTCCAATGAAAAGCCAGCCCATTACCCGAAGAGATTCACTGAAAAAAATCTGCAAAATATCCGGCGGCATCCTGGTTGCCGGGAGTATACCTCTATCATTGACCACAAAGCTGGTAAACGCCGCTGAAACATCTAACAAATGGATCGTGGAAGGCCTTGGCCTACAGCCCGGTTATTCTGTAAAAGCGCTGACCCGCAAAGTCTTTGAAAAAGCCGGCGGAATGAATCGCTTCATCTCCAGGGGAGACGTGGTGGTTATTAAGCCGAATATTTCCTGGGCCCGTGAACCCCGCCTGGCGGCCACGACAAATCCGGAAGTGCTGGAAGCTGTCATCGAGCTCTGTCAGGAAGCTGGTGCAAAAAAAGTCCGCATTGCCGACCATACTATTCATGATGCCCAGCGATGTTTTGCCATTACCGGCGCCGGACAGGTCGCAAAAAGAACCGGCGCTGACCTGGTTCATCCACTGATCCTCCATGATGAAAAAAATGAACCTGCACGGCAACCGCTTAGATGTCTGGCCGGTATTCACCCCGCTGGTGGAAGCGGATAAAGTTATCAATCTGCCGGTGGCAAAAGTTCACGGCTTAAGCGGTCTGACCCTGGGCATGAAAAACTGGATCGGCGGTGTGGGCGGCAGGCGCAGCGCCTTACACCAGGATATCCACCAGACCATTGTAGACCTGGCCCAGTTTTTTAAACCTCACATTACCCTAATTGATGCCACCCGGATCATGATCTCAAACGGCCCGTCCGGGGGTAGCGTATCTGACGTAAAAGTTGTAAACCGTTTGATCTTGAGCAACGACCCGGTGGCGGCCGATGCCAGGGGCGCCTTTTTGTTCAACAAAAGACCGGAAGATGTCGGCTTTATTCGCTTAGGGGATAAATGGGGGCTGGGCACAAGCGATCTATCGAAGGTAAAACAGCATTCGGTGGTCCTGTGAAACCAAGCCACATGGTCTGGATCCGCCGTATCTGCCAGGCTTTTTTTCTCTGTCTGTTCATCTATCTTCTGATTGGGACCAAGCTGCCCCAGAATGTTTATATGGATTACTCCCAGTCCTTTGCTGATGTCCAGGACATTCGCATAAAAGATCCGGTTACTTTCTTTTTTAAGATCGATCCCCTGGTCTGGCTGACATCTATACTATCCTCCCGTCAGTGGATTGCCGGTTTTGGCTGGGCAATGGGATTGCTGGCTTTCACCATCGTATTCGGCCGGTTTTTCTGCTCATTTGTCTGCCCGTTCGGAACCCTGCATCATATGGCCGGATCAATAAAGCCTGCTCTAAAAGGCAGGGCTCTGATCGATGCCAACAGCTCAGACAACAGCCGCCGGGTCAAATATTTTCTGCTGATTGCTTTTATCGTGGCTGCGTTGCTTGGTATGAACTATTCCGGCTTGATGGATCCCATCTCTTTTCTATTCCGAAGTCTTGCAGTGTCTATACTGCCGGCAATTGGTGTCGGTTTAAGAGATTTCTTTGACGCCCTGGCGTTTAGTGATTTCAAACTATTTAATTATCTGGGATACGGCCTTGAAGCACTGGCCGCCCCGGTATTCGGATATGAGGACAAGGCGTTTCAGACCGGATGGGTAATCGGCTTATTGTTTCTGGTCATCCTGTTTTTAAACCGCATCCGGCCGCGCTTCTGGTGCCGGGTCCTTTGCCCGTTGGGCGCGCTTTTGGGAATCAGTTCAAAATTTAATATCCTGACTTTGGAAAAAGACGAGGATAAATGTACCCATTGCGGAACGTGTGTCAAAAACTGTCAGGGCGCCGCTTCCCCGGAACCAGGCCAGTTATGGCATAACGCTGAATGCCTTTTATGTTTTAACTGCACCAAAAACTGTCCTGAAGATGCACTCACCTTTCGTTTCAGATGGCTGACCGAAAAAAAGGCAAAAACAGATATGGGCCGTCGGGCGGTCATGGGCGGACTGCTGGCCGGTGTTTCCCTACCGCTTCTCGGCCGACTGGATGGAAAAATTTCAAAGACGTTCTCCCCGGATTTAATTCGCCCGCCGGGCTCACTTTCCGAACCGGAATTTTTGGATCGTTGCCAGCGATGCGGTCTGTGCATGAAAG
>Ga0307991_1002462_pt1 | contig 12496 bp, 10 predicted proteins | sample EllFjometagen131_FD_203146 | JGI IMG/M metagenome (GOLD analysis project Ga0307991, IMG submission 203146) | Marine microbial communities from Ellis Fjord, Antarctic Ocean - #131 | ecosystem: Environmental > Aquatic > Marine > Unclassified | place: Southern Ocean | collected 2014-10-08 | reverse complement strand
AGAATATGCCTGCAGGCGCATCATGCTTCCTGACACCTAACCTGTCTACAATGACCTGTTTCGCGACAGCCTCAACAGCATGATCCTGACCATGTACACGGTTTTTAAGCCGTGCCTCGATACCAAGTATCCATTCGCTTTGGTCTAAAAACTCACTTCCCGCGGTAAAAGAGTTGGCTTCCGCAACATCAGAGACCTCTGCCTCAAACTTAAACGATTTGTGTCTTTCTTTATAAAGTTTTAGGATAGTGCTGATACCATTTATAATCTTATTGGCCTCTCTGTGACGACGCTCGATAGCATCAATATCATCGGATGTTTCTCTGCGTAATACTGTCAATTTCCTTGCGGCATCTACTGTGCGTTCTAATGCATTCTTCATATTACGAGTGTTCTGCCCGCGCCTCTGGCGTATCCAGTTAAGTGCCTCGGTCAAAGCATCTTTAGGTCCTCTGGGCCGGCCAAAACCTATCATAAAACGGTCAGTAAGCTTTACAAGTGTGCGTAAAAAGTTAAATAGCCCTTTTTGGGGAACAGATATCTTCTCACCTATGGCTACATCCTCAGTATTTATCTCATTCAAGAGTCCGGGTATCACATTCTCAAGTATCTCAACGGTCTCTTCCGCAGTAGGGGATACAAGGGTCACTTTTTTAAAACGCTGGTTCATCGCCTCGTCCTTTGACATAAACATTTGGCATTCTTTTTCAGTAGTAGATATAATAATTCTTAAACTTCCGCCTGTAAGCCTATCTTTTATATACTGAAAAAAATCCACTGACCCAGCCCACACCTGCTGTGTTAATATATGGGCCTCATCCATAAAGAGCAGGGTTCTTCCGTCACATATATTATCCAAAAGGGCGTTCAGTTTCTCCATATTGATAAGGTTGCCAGTCTCTAAAAACGCGGTCATCTTTAATTTTAAAAGCCTGACAGGGGGCTTGCCTGCCCTTTTGGTAGTGTCATCAAGCCATGTCTGCGTCTGCCGGTTTATAATCATATCAGCAAGTTTCTCAATAAGGGATGTCTTTCCTCCGCCTGCCTCTCCCACTAAAAATACCCCTGCCTGTTTAGGCTTTGTCAGACGGTTTATTATCTGATCCAGGGCGTCACGCTGTTTTTCACCGATAAAGAATGGGCTGTATTCTTTCTTTTTAGCCTTATCAAGCATATCTTCGTAAAACTGTTCAGGATCAGGGGCCTGTTCAGATCCGTTGCCGAAACCTGGAAGCGATGGAATGCCGCCGATAGAAGGCTGTTTGGACTCTTCATCATCACCAGATGCCATAAAAGAGTTCGGCAGGATAAAAGGCACCCTGATATTAGCACCTGTTATTGTATTAAGTTCAATCATCTCTATTCTTAATGGATTAAAACTATCGAGGTTATTCTTTGCTTTCTCAAGCCAATCTGTGATATTTTTCACAAACCCTGCTAAAAAGGCGTGAGTTCGTTTAAATAGCATACGCGTATTATAGAAAGAGATGCTGATAGACCTTTTAAGGCTAAAACCTGTCATATAATGAGCATGGCTTCCTATCTCAGGATGGGTGTGGGCCCTGCCTTTAAAAAGGTTTATAGGTATGGACGTAGTCTTTTTGCCGGACTGATTCTTTTTGTCGTCATTATCCTTATCTTTCTTCTTTGCCTTATCAATAACTTTATCTTTAAAGGTCTTAAGGAATTTTTTAAGTGATTCCTTATTCTCGATAAGTTTTTTTATCTCATCGCTGGAAAGGATTATGCCATATTTTATCTTAAACCTGGCAGATAATATTCTCGCGACTAGATCTGAGAGCTTATCCTCATCTAAGTCATCCAGATTACCTTCTCCAGCCTGCGCTATAAGTGTCTCTCTTACAATATCCTCATTTAGAATATTCTCAAGATCGTTTCTTATGTCTTCAGCATCATCCTCATCTATTATGCCGTCTTGTTGAAGTTTATCAAAGGTCTCATCTAAAAGATCTTTTTCAAGGGCCCTGTAATCATCAACCACCTTTTCCATATCATCTTCTGTTATATCCTCAAACTCCTCCTGCTTAGGGGTTTCTACAACCCAGCAATATGATAGATCCCTTGTGCGTAATAACCTTAAATCAGGGTATATATCGGCATTACTCAGTGTTTTTGCAATATTATTCTTATTTATTGATATACCACTTACCTGCCATTGCCTGAAATCCTGTTCAAACATATTATTAAACGTATGAGGTTTGCCTAAAAGCGCTCCCAGTTCGTGCAAGAATACAGCTGCAATATTGTCATTATCATGTATGCGTATGTGTATCTCGGCTTTCTTTAAGCCATAATTTGACGCATGCCCCCTAACGCCCCATTGCAGTTCCTTATCAGGATAGACAGCTTTTACATATCCGCCTACTATCAGTTCCTTTATAAGACGCAACAATAAAGGACTACGTAAACCTAAACCGCTGTCAGCAAAAAGATAGGCATAAACAGGATTTAGCTTAATGGCCAGGCCCAGGTCCTCTATAAGCGGCTTTACCTTACCCCGCCTATAAAGCCAAGCTAGCGGTATGTCTACTTCTTTCTGATGAATAGCGTCTCTTTCTTTATACGAAATATCTTCATCAGTAAGGATAGCCTCAAGCTCATAAACTGTGTGCGAATTGAGAGCATGATTGGGCCTTAAGGCATAGTTATCCGGCAATGCCCAGGTTATCTGGGAAAACATAAATACAGAAAGTATTATATAAATGAATATTTGTTTTTTCATATTATTAATATATTAGAAAAGATATTATAAAGAATAACATAAGTTGACTATTCTGTCAATAAAAAACTTTTAAAAAATCTTTCTTATTTAAAGTTCAAATAACCTCTAAAGGCCTCAAGACCGGCATTTCTTCTAAAACAAGCCTTTCTTCTCCTTTTGATTCTTTCTTTAGGACGCTCCATTCGGCTTTAATCTCTTTGACAAATAATAGTCAAACTGGTATAATTTAGGCTAGTTTAGATAACAATATTGATTGATTATATGATAAAGGAGCAAGCTTATGAAAGAGACGGCTGTTGCGGATACAAGTAATGCGGGCGGCATAGACATTGAGAATATAATGGAAAAAGCGTCCTTTGCCGCGGCAATATTTAGCCAGTTAAGCCAGGAGCATACAGACCGTATCGTAAGGGCTGTATATGAGGCTGGATTCAAGAATAGGATAAAATTGGCTAAGATGGCGCATGAGGAGACAAAATTAGGTGTCTGGCAGGATAAGGTAATAAAAAATGTTGTCGCTACACAGTTTGTGTATGAAGATATAAAGAACCTAAAAACAGTTGGGGTTATATCCGATGATAAAGAAAGCGGCATCATAGAGATAGCGCAGCCAATAGGCCCTATCTTTGCTCTTATTCCTGTAACCAATCCTACATCAACGGTAATATTTAAGATACTTATTGCCTTGAAAACAAGAAATCCTATAATCATAAGCGCTCATCACAGGGCAATGAAATGCTGCAACGAAACAGCGCGTATATTATACGAAGCAGCCTTAAAAGAGGACGCGCCACAGGATTGCATACAATGGCTCGAAGCAAAGTCTTCAGAAAGTACACGCGCGTTGATGCGACATAAAAAACTAGCCTTAATCTTAGCTACTGGTGGCTCAAGCCTGGTAGGGGCAGCATACAGCTCAGGTACACCCGCTATAGGTGTTGGCCCAGGCAATGTACCCGCATATATTGAAAAAACAGCTGACGTGGGCTTTGCCGTAGAACAGATATTTATCTCAAAGACATTTGACAATGGTACTGTATGTGCCAGTGAACAATCGATTATTGTAGATAAATCTCTTGCTGATAAGGCTCAAAAAGAGATCGAAGCGCGAAAAGGATATTTCTTATCAGAGGATGAGACAAAGCGCATTGAGGAGGTAGCCTTTGATAAAGAGCGTGGATTAATGAATACCGCTATAGTCGGCCAATCCGCGGCTTCTATCGCTAAGCTGGCAAATATTGACGCTGGCGCCGATGTACGCCTGCTAATAGCGCCTCTTAAAGGAATAGGCAAGGAACACCCCCTCTCTTCAGAGGTCTTAGCGCCTATACTCGCTTTTTACGTCGCTAATGATTTCGAACATGCGGTCAATCTATGCATAGACTTAAACTTCCATGGTGGTATAGGGCACACTGTAAGTATCTTCTCTAACGACGATGAAAAGATACAGGAATTCGCCTCTGTTATGAACGCGGGGCGCATTGTTGTTAATACCCCTTCGTCTCAGGGCGCTGTCGGCGGTTTGTATAATACCCTCCATCCGTCATTTACCCTAGGCTGTGGTAGCGGCGGCAAAAATATAACCACTGATAATATCTCCGCGAAGCACTTGCTTAATATACAGCGCATCGCGCGCAGGCGCGTTAATAGGCGTCTGGAAAAGTTTGACAATAAGCTTTATTTTGATGAATCTATCGACATCAAGGCAATTGAAGATGAGTTTAACCGTAATTACTAAAAAGAATTAGGAGCAAAGATATGGTTCAATTTAAGTTGGAGGATAAAAAACTGATCTGCCTGTTCTCAAAGAATATGGAGACAGGAAACTGCGTCAATTGTGAGGGAGAACTTTTTAAAAAAATAAGGGAAACAAAACTGCCTGTTGTCTTTGATCTTAAAGAGGTAAGCTACATCGCTTCTATGTTTCTGAGTATGTGCCTTATGGCCGCGAAAGAACCGGATGTCGAGACTTTTATACTGGTTAATGTACAACCGAACGTAAAGAAGGTATTTAAGATAGCGGGGATTGATAAACATCTGACTATTTTATAACAAAAAACAGGAGTGGGTTTAAATAGTTATCTATAAACCTCTTTTCTGTGTCTTATTCTATATATAATAACCTCTTTCGCAGCATCGTCTACTCTATATAATATCCTGAAATTTCCGGTTCTTGTCCTGTATCCTTCTTCTTGGATAAGCTTTACGCAGCCATAAGGCCTTGGCGTAATAGATAGCGACAAAATCTTATCTCTGATAGAATTAAAATCCTTGCCCTTTACTTTATCAAGATCCTTTTGAGCCTTTGGTATAATCTTGATAGTATATTTCATGCTTTTCTTTTCTTAAGATATTCAGAAAAATCTTCTGCAAGCCTCTCTTGGCTGCGCAAAGCTTTAAGCTCGATTATATCCTCTGTAAGCTCTTCCCTCTCAAGCTGGCTCCTTAAAGCCTTTTCAACGAAGAACCCCTGCTTCAACCCGTGGTCATTACAGAAATCCTTGATTTTTTGAATGAGAGACTTCTCAATCTTTATGGACATTACGCCTTTCATCTTTTTCACCTCCAGGATAAATATACACGAAAAAGTAATATTTGTCAAGTAGAAGTAATAAAAAACTTACTTATGTTATTAATTGCCCCTGATTGTTTTCATGTTGAGGATATGAAATATTCGAAGTGTCTAAAGATTGGCAGGGATTTTAAAAACTAGTCCTTGTCATGCACCATTGGTACAAATCTTACCGGCAGGAGAGCTTCTCTATCGTAACCAGTCTCAGTCCTGGTGATAAGATAGAGCTCCTGATATATTGGACCTATCGGTATGACAGCTCTTCCACCGATAGCAAGCTGTTTGAGAAGTTCCTCTGGTATCTTTGGCGGCGCCGCGGTAACTATTATTGCTTCATAAGGAGCAGACTCTTCCCACCCCTTATAACCATCTCCAAGTTTTACATATACATTATCATAGCCTAATGCCACAAGACGTTTCGTGGCAGACTCTGCCAAGGGCTCTAATATCTCAACGCTATAGACCTTACTGACTATCTCTGCTAAGACAGCTGCCTGATATCCGCTTCCTGTGCCTATCTCAAGGACACGATCCCCGGGCTTAAGCTTCGCAGCCTCTGTCATATACGCCACAATATACGGCTGTGATATTGTCTGGTCATGTCCTATAGGCAAAGGCTTATCCGCATAGGCAAAATCAGCCAGGTCAGAAGACACAAATAAGTGCCTCTCTGTCTTTCTCATCGCGGAAAGCACAGCCTCGTCTCTTATGCCTCTTGATTCCAGCTGCTCTTTAACCATGCGTCTCCTCTGGAGGTCAAAATCATCATCTTGAGCATAAGGGCCTTTTTCAAATATAATTACCAAGGCAATAGCAAGAAAAAATATTCTGCAAGTAATCCTTGATCTCGTAACATCCACCTTATCTGTAATTATTAAAATGAAGCGGTATAGAAAAATCCAAATCTCTTAAATGCTGCATAACGGACTGCAGATTATCCTTTTTAGGGGCAAATACTCTTACCTTCTCCCCTTCAATCTGTGATTGGACCTTAAGGCCAAGGTTCTTAATAATCTTTACGAGCTCTCTTGCTTTTTCCTTTTCAATGCCTGTTGTTATCTGCGCCTCCAGCTTTAAGTGTCCACTGAATACCTTCTCCGCCTCTGAAAACTCAAGCGCCTTTGTTGATATACCTCTCTTTACTATCCTTGTAAGTACTATATCTTTCAGTGACCTGAGCTTAAAATCATCGGGAGTAATAAGGGTAATCTTTTTTTCCTCACGATTATACTCAATTGAGGATTTAGAGCCCTTAAAATCATATCTATTGCCAAGTTCTTTCTTTGCCTGCTGTATAGCGTTATCAACCTCCTGCATATCAACATCTGAAACTATATCAAATGAGAATTTTTCCTTTGCCATATTTTACTCCTTTCATTCTTTAAACATTAAACCTAATGTCAAGAATATCTCCGTCTTCAACTGTATAATCCTTGCCCTTTAAATACGCTTTTCCTGCCTCTTTTACCTTTGCCTCACTTCCTAATGAGATAAGGTCATCATACTTTATAACCTCCGCGCGGATAAACCCTTTTTGCAGGTCAGTATGTATAACGCCCGCGGCCTTCGGAGCGGATGAACCGGCAGCAACAGTCCATTGCCGAACCTCGTCAGGCCCGACAGTAAAGAATGATATCAAGTTAAGCGCCTTTATGCATAGCCTTGTCATTACATTAGCGGCAGGCTCTTTTATACCAAGGGCCTGCAGGAACTCTTCTCTTTCTGACTCTGTCTCGAAAGAGGCTATCTCAGACTCTACCTTAGCACAGGCAGGCATTATATAAATATCCGCATCCTTATATCTCTCCCGCATACTCTCAATTATAGAACTGTTTAATATATCATCCTCTGAGATATTAAGGATAATAAGCATCTTTTTGAATGTAATAAACGGATAACTTGAGATAAGTTTTTTCTCATCATTATCCAGGCTTAGAAGCCTTAAGGCTAAATTTTTATCGAGATGCTCTTTTATTTTTAGGAGAAGCGCCTTCTCTTTTACGGATTGGGCGTCATTAAGCTTTTTAATGCTTTTGTCAAGCCGCTCAAGGCGTTTTTCGATAAAAAGCATATCATGTAATATCAGTTCTGAATTAATATTATTTATATCGCGCGCGATATCGACAGAGCCGTCAATATGATATACCGAGTCATCCACGAAGGACCTGACTACATGGGCTATAGCGTCCATCTCAGCAATATCTTTGAATATATCACCCTTTGCTATAGTATCCTTCTCTATCTTAGGTAGAATCTCTATCTCTACCCTCGCCCTGACATTCTTCTTTGGTTTATACATATCAGATAGTACATCAAATCTGGGATCTTTAATCTGGGCTATATTCTTTATCGGCTTACCTGAGGCAAGATCCTTTTCTGTCAACTGATGTTGAGTTAATATCTGAAAGAATGTCTTTTTACCTGTTTGCGGTAAGCCTATTATACCTATCTTCAAGTATCTTTCCTTTTCTCTTTTGTAATCAGCGCGATCTTATATGCGCTATTTCGCGTCCCTTGCTTCCTTTGCCTTCCTCGCGTCTTCTAATACCTTCTCTGTTAATGAATTAGGCGCTTTGGCGTATTTCTCAAAATGCATAGAGTAACCAGCGCGCCCGCTTGTCAGTGTACGTAACGCGGACGCATATCCAAACATCTCTGAGAGGGGTGCTTCAGCAACAATAACCTGTTGGGTCGCCTTTGCCTCCATAGCCATTATCTTACCACGTCTTGAGCATATGTCACCTGTAACATTTCCCATATACTCTTCAGGGGTGGTAATCTCAACAGACATCTGCGGCTCAAGAATAACAGGGCCTGATTTTAAAAACGCGGCTTTGAAGCATTCAGCGCCGGCTATCTTAAATGCCATTTCCGAAGAATCCACCTCGTGGTATGAGCCATCGACTAAAGTAACCTTAACATCTACAACAGGATACCCCGCGTATATGCCTCGCTGCATAGCAACTATTATGCCTTTTTCCACAGCGGGGATATATTCCTTTGGTATGGAGCCGCCTTTTATCTGGTTTATAAATTCAAAACCTTTACCTGCTTCAACCGGCTCGAGAATAATCTCTACATGTCCGTACTGGCCCCTGCCGCCTGTCTGCTTTGAATGTTTATAACTCTCCTTGGTCTGCTTAAAGATTGTCTCCCTGTAAGCAACCTTTGGCGCTCCAACCTCTGCCTCTACATTAAACTCATGTTTTAACCTATCAACTATAATCTCAAGATGGAGTTCTCCCATGCCTGAGAGTATCACCTCATCAGTCTCTTCATCTGTCTTGACAGTAAATGTCGGATCCTCATCCGCTAATCGTATGAGCCCTTTGCTGAGCTTGTCCTGGTCGCTCTGGCTCCGCGGCTTGATGCTTAGCGACATAACAGGCGCCGGAAACTCAATCGCCTCCAGCAATATCGGGCTATCTTCAGCGCAAAGGGTATCACCTGTTTTTGTACGATCTAACCCTATAGCAGCCGCTATATCGCCTGTAAATATATCTTCTCTTATCTCCCTATCATTGGCATGCATCTGTAGTATCCTGCCAATCCGTTCTTTTTTGCCTCTTGTAGCATTTAATACATAGGAACCCGCTTTTAAAGATCCTGAATATACTCTGAAATATATCAACTTACCCATATGAGGGTCTGATTGCACCTTGAACGCTAGCGCTGAAAAGGCCTCCGCGTCATCAGGCCTTCTGTTAATAGAGACCTCCGCGTTATCAGGATCGCTGCCTTCAATAGCCTTTGTGTCAAATGGTGATGGCAGGTATTTATTCACCGCGTCAAGGAGCTGTTGCACGCCTTTATTCTTAAACGCGGAACCGCAGAGTATAGGAACTATCTTATTAGATACTGTACCTGTACGTATGGCGCCAATGATCTCCTCTGGGGTTATAGACTCTTCTGACTCAAGGTATTTCTCCATTAAGTTATCGCACAACTCAACTGCCTTTTCAATCATGATGTGATGATATTCCTTTGCCTGTTCTTTGTAATCCTCAGGTATTTCCTCTACGCTAAAATCCTTGCCCGTTGAATCGTTCTCATATATATAGGCCTTCATCTCTATAAGGTCTATAACACCCTTAAAATTATCTTCAGCGCCTATGGGTATCTGCAACGGTATAACATGGGCCCCTAAATCCTTTTTTATTGCCTCTTTCACCGCGAAAAAATCAGCGCCTACCCGGTCCATCTTGTTTATAAAAGCGAGCTTTGGCACTTCATATTTATCAGACTGGCGCCACACGGTCTCTGATTGCGGCTCAACGCCCCCAACAGCGCAGAAAATAGCTATAGCGCCATCTAAAATACGCAGGCTTCTTTCGACCTCTACGGTAAAATCAACGTGCCCGGGAGTATCAATAATATTTATCCTGTGGTCCTGCCAGTAACAGGTCGTAGCGGCAGATGTTATAGTAATACCCCTCTCCTGCTCCTGTTTCATCCAGTCCATCTGCGCCTTGCCGTCATGTACCTCGCCTATCTTATGGGACTTGCCCGTGTAAAAAAGTATGCGCTCTGTAAGTGTTGTCTTACCAGCATCAATATGGGCCATAATCCCGATATTCCTGATATTTTTTAAATCAATTGTTCTTGGCATCTCTATTACTCCTTTGTCTGTATTGAAAGAAGAAAGATATCATCATCCTGTATTCCTGATTGAAAATCATCCAGTCTTTTAATAAGCGACCCGTTAAATGCTTCTACATCCAGGTTATTATTATCCTGCACAAAATCTTCCAGGCGTTTGCTGCCAAACTCCTGCTTATCGGGGTCTCTTGCCTCGATTATTCCATCTGTAAAGAGTATAAGCCTGTCTCCGCGTGTAAAGGCTATATCATTGTTATGAATACTGCTGACATCCATACCTATGCCCATTAAAAAAGTCTGCGGTTGCATAAGCACAATGGAATTTTCCTTTGACTGCAGGAGTATCTGTGGCGGGTGGCCATAATTTGAGTATATCAGCCTACTCGTCGAGAAATCCAAAAGCCCGCAAAAGGCTGTCAGGAAAAACCCCATCTTTCCGAAGTCCTGGTTTATAAACCCATCCAGCTCTTTAAGGATAGCGCCAGGTGATAAGTCCTCCCTTGCCAGGCGTTCTATCTCGGCATGGACCCTGTTTACTAATAGCGCTGAACATACGCCATGGCCAGTAACATCCGCTACTATGAATAATAATTTATCGTTATTTATAAAATGGAACTTCGCGTAATCCCCGCCCATATAGAACATGGGCTTATACATAACAGCTATGTCGGCGAGCTTATGGCTGACTGAATGAGGTATAATGCTCTTATGTATCTTTTTGGCGAGCTCCAGCTCCTTTGCCATTAAAGCGTTCTTCTCGTCTATCTCTTTTCCCGCTACGAATATCTTTCTTCTGGATATATCCTCACTTGCCTTGGCGACAACAGCAACAAAGACAGCTACAAAAAGCAGGATAGAATTTATGCCTAATATCTCAGCACCTACAAATACGTTGGCGGAGATATAAACCATAAGAAAACTAACTAGCGTAAACATGCCTATAATAACCGCATCTATAAGGCTCCATGGCAGAAGCAATATAGTCATAAATAGCGCTATAAGAACAAGCCCTATACCCATGAAAGACATTATTTCAGGGTGCGCTATTGCAGCTAATATCGCGATCGATATCAGAATAAAACTGAATAATAATGACCTTGCCTTCTGGTACCATAGTTTTTTTGTTATATTACCCGTAACAAGCGATAGAATCGCGAAGGCGAGTCCACCAATAATGCCGGGCATATCTTTAACAGAAAGAAGGTGCTTAAAAAAGATAGACCCTAGCAGGACCTCCAGTAAAAAGACGCAGATCGCTACATAGCAAAATAGGTTTATCCTTAGGTGAAAGAGCTTTGCGAGCTCTAACTTATACTCTTTTTTGAACCGATCAGGTATTATCTCTTTTATCATAATATCAACCTTTGGTTTCAATTAATACTTTTATAGATGTCGGGCTACTCTCCGGGCCCTTATACTTTAACCACGCGAAGTCACCTTCTGCCAGATGCCAGGTATATGCCTTTGGCAGAAAAACCTTGAATATACTTAAAAGCCCGAGATTAGGGTCAAGGCATATCTTAAGAGCCGGCAATTCTTTATTATGGATATCTATAACCTCTTCTTTGATTACCCTAATATCCACCGCAATAAGGCTCGGCTCACTGGTCAGGAGATCCACTCTTCTTTCCCTGCTGCCGTTGTTTAATAATTTCTGCACATAAAGAGAGAGTGCTAACCTGTTTATCGGGTCAGAAGAAAAATTAAACTCTCTCATTGTTTCACGATTTTTGACCTTGTCTTTTTTTGTGCATGATATTTTTTTATCAGTATAATCGAATTCCTGCGTCTCTATGACAAGCAATTCCTTGGCCTTGTTTAAAACGCGCTTTTCTACCCTGATAGGCTTTACAATATCCTTGGTACTTTTAAACCGCAATACAGATACCCACGATACCTCATCTTCAAAACCGCTGTAATAACCTATGCCGTCTTCTGTCAATATGAATATATCGTCAGGGTCATCTTTGAGGTGTTTGATAATAGCCTTCGCGCTCCACCTTGGGTTGCCCTCTAAATCTGTGCATACATAACTTGTGCTGAAATCCGTATCAATATCAGAAAAACACGCAGGCGCTGATAATAATACAAAACAAGCGATTAATGTAATTATTTTCAACATAAGCCCCTCCTGTTAACTCTCTTGCGATGCCCGGTACTGATAAATAAAAAATCCTTCGACTGGCCACTCTACCACCAAAAGAAGGACGAACATTCTTATTTGTGTATAAGTGTGAGTATACTATACTATTTACACAAAAATGTCAAGTCGATATTTGTGTTAATGCAGGTTTCGCGGTGCCTTTCACAGAAACGTTCGCAAACCTCGCAGGGGTTTTCGAGCGCTCCTGCGAAATCACTCTAAAGCGTGTAAAAACTTGAGACTTATTAGGGACTTATTAGGGACTTATTAGGGACTTATTAGGGACTTATTAGGGACAGCTACCAATAAGAACTAATTCAATCTTATTAGTAGCTGTGCAGATTCAAGCTCCTAATGCAACAGTTTACTAAAGACTTCATGCGGAGTTAAGAATTTTAGAGTTTTCCGCGGTCGGTCATTTAGCATGTCTTGTGTATGT
>Ga0307991_1002459_pt1 | contig 12500 bp, 8 predicted proteins | sample EllFjometagen131_FD_203146 | JGI IMG/M metagenome (GOLD analysis project Ga0307991, IMG submission 203146) | Marine microbial communities from Ellis Fjord, Antarctic Ocean - #131 | ecosystem: Environmental > Aquatic > Marine > Unclassified | place: Southern Ocean | collected 2014-10-08 | reverse complement strand
TTATTTAGAGTGTCCCATTCAAAATATATTCCATTTAATTGATTTATTTTATCAATAGGATTTTCAATTGTATCAATATTTATTTTATAAAGAGAATCTGAAATATAAACTATATCCTCTACCCGAATAGGTCCACTAACATCAAGCAAATATTTAGGAGATACAGTCCCCAAACCGGTATATCCTCCATGAGGCGGAACAATTATAGCATAGTATTCACTTGTTCCTTCAATAGCCTCAAAATAAGCTGCTGCATTAATAGAACCCGTTGGATTTGTTACTCTGCATACTAAACCAATACAACCAGTATCTTGATTTTCAATACTAACAGCAACAGTATGTTCATTAATATCTTGTAATGTTTGTAATATACTTAACTTTGGTGAAACAAGCGGATAAGGATCATTAATCGTAAAAGGTGTCTGGGCACCAATTACGACATTACCGGTAGCTAATGTAGGAATATTAAGTCCTGTTGTTCCTGTAAAAATATCTTCACCAACACGGTCCCAGTCATCATCACCTGCTCCGCCATCGGCAGCATCTACATAAATCACATCACCGTCTGCATTAACAGAAAGAACCCCGGGAGGAGCAGGAATAGTAAATGGAGAAGACGAAGTAAGCTGGCGAAAACGTAAGCCACTGGCATCAGACACAACATTTCCATTAATATCACGTGCATTTATTTCAAGTGTGTTTTGCGGAGCAGGTGTAACACCCGACAAACCAATGCCTACATTTACATTAATATCCCCCAGTATCATAGTATTATCTGCAGTAACTATTGTATTGGCACCTATAGCAGTTGTATTTGTAAAATCAGAAGCAAGGTTTTGTGCTCTATGACCAATATAAGTATTGTTATCCCCATTGGTATGTTCCATTCCCACAAAATTACCTAAAAATATATTACCTGTTCCCTCATTTATTAAGCCCGCTTCACTTCCAATAAAAATGTTTGTGTCACCTGTGTTATCTACTCCCGTATAATTTCCTAAAAATATGTTTACGTTAGTTGTTGTATTTTGAACACCACTATGAGAACCAACGAATACATTTCCAATTCCGGTAGTATTACTGTAACCTGCATGTTTCCCATAAAAGCAATTTCCTCTTCCTGTAGTATTTTGTCTGCCTGTTAAGTTTCCAACAAAAGTATTATAATCCCCTGTAGTATTATTATATCCTGTTTCAACACCCATGAAAATATTACCTTCTCCTGTAGTATTGTGAAAACCTGTGTTTACTCCTACAAAAGTGTTTCCGGGACCCGAAATTGTATTGTAACCTGAATTGAACCCAATAAACGTATTATCAGATTCAATTTTGTTTGAAAATCCTGCACTATCTCCAAGGCAAGTATTTCTTAGCCCTATAGTATTATTATGACCAGCATTGTGTCCTACAAAAGCGTTGTTGGCACCTAAGGTATTATTATTCCCGGCGCCTACACCAACAAAGATATTAGTTGTAGAAGGTATTGCAAAAGGATCTCCATGATATTTTAATACTGCATTTCCATCAATAAAATATGCACTTGTTGCCGGTAATATATCAATATCACCGTTTACATCAAGCAAGAAATTTGGTGTTGTTAAGCCAATGCCTACATTACCTGCCGGAATAGAGAACATATCAGGATTAGAACTAATATAATCCCAGTCTAAATCTGCACCTCCTCCGCCACCACCTTCAACCCATATTACTCTGCCATTTTCATCTAAACTTAATACTCCACTGCTTGGATTGGCAAGAGGTGTTACACTGTTGTCAAGCTGGGTAAATGTTAAACCGCTTATATCAGCTATTGCTGAATTAATTTCAACCCTGTCTGTTGGTGTAGGCGTATTAATGCCAACAAAACCATTACTACCCAATATCCTTGCCCGTTCATTTGGTCCGCCGGTATTAAATATCATATCATCAATAGTGGCTTGAATAGAAAAATCATCTGCACCTTCATCAGTATCAACAAAAAGTTTTGCTTTTTCAGTAGTGCTACCGGTTGGTCCTGTCCACATAGTCCAGTTGTTTTCTACAGCATCTGAACCGTCAGTTCGGAAAAGGTTACCTTTACTGTAATGCAAATTAAGATAAATATGCCACCACCAAAACCCCCCATCCCATTCAGCAGGCATTAAATTTGAGTTTACATGTAACCGTGCCCTTATATTAATTGGGCTATTAAAATCTCCGACACCTACACTGTTTACTGTCCCGTTTGTTTTGATGGCATTAAACTGATTGGGCCATCCAAACTGCTGATTCCATTGGCCAAAAGAAATAAAAGAAAACATAATTAAAACAATAGATAAAAATAATTTTTTCATAATTTTTTTCTCCTTTTTTTAAGTTAACAAATAAAATAATTTTAAATTTAATGTTAAAGATTATAAATTTTAAAGAAATGTATTTTAAGGCGGGTGATTAGTCTCTCTCTCTCCCTGCCCCGTGAAATTCCGCGAAGCGGAATATTTCACTGGGGTCTCTCTGCAACCATTGGTATTTTGAGAGGAAAGTAATAATAAAAAAGTGAATATTTTTGAAAATAAAGTCATAATAAAAATTTTGACATATTAAATATTACAATAATCGCTACAAAACTACAAATAAAAAATATAAATTCCAAATTTTTTATCAGATTTTTTATCAAAAAAAACTGACATATTTTTGAGATATGTTATATTTAATAATATTTTTTTGTCTAATTGAAAAAATATTACTATAAAATTTTCAAAGATACGAATATTTTTTTTACAGATATATTGGCTCAAAAAAAGAGTAAGGTTTATTTTACAAATTTTCTTATGGTCTTAATTTTGCCATCATAAGAAGTAATGTTAATTAAGTAAATTCCTTTTAATAAATTATTAACAGGCATTTTAATCAGATGTTCTCCTTTACTTAATGTAAAATCGTAAGTTACCATTTGTTGTCCCATTATATTGGTTATAGTTAAAGTTAATTTTGTGCCGGATTTTAAATTGGCTTTAATATTCAAATTATCAATAACAGGAACAGGATAAATTAGTAATGAATAATTGTTGTTTATTTCATTTTCTGTAATGTCATTAATATCTTCATATTGAATATTTATAACATCAACAACAGTAGTTGCATTTAGAGTTTTGAAGCCATTATCACAATAAATTGTTAAATAAATAATATTACTTCCCGGAAAAATATAAGAATATTCTACTGTTATTGTTGTATCTGTTCCATTTTGCCAGAATACCCAAACAACAAGCACTGTATTTGAGTCAAGCACTGTAAAACTATCAACAAAAGCACTGTCAACAGGAAGCATATAATCAATAATACAGGAATCAACAGGATTTGTTGTAATAGTATCAACAAATAATGTATCAGGGCCTAGTGGATTTATAATAGTATCGCTATTATCAGCAACAATTATACTTTCACAATTAACATCAGAACAAAGAGTATCATTGTTAATATTTATATCATAAACAGTCAGACAAGCATGGTAAACACCGTTATTAGTATAAGTATGGACAATATCTGCACTTGTTGCTATATTTCCATCGCCAAAATCCCAGAACCATGTATTTTGGTCTCCTTGCTGATTATTTGCATAAAAATGATAACCACCAATAGAATCCTCCATATAATGATAATAAAAGTCAGCCACACAATTAAAAGTAGTATCTATGATTATATTTTCACAATAAATATCTGAACAAAGAGTATCGTTAAACGTTGTGTCATAAACAGTCAGACAAACCTGATAAACACCGGTATCAGAATAAGTATGGACAGGATTTACACCTGTTGCTACATTTCCGTCTCCAAAATCCCAAACCCATGTATTTTGAGCTCCTCCTGACTGACTTGCATGAAAATGATGCTCAAAAACATTAACAGAATTATAATAAAAATCAGCCATACAATTAGGATGTATGGTTATGCTTTCACAATAAGTATCAGAACAAAGAGTATCATTAGATTGTATTATGTAATAAACAGTCAGACAAACTTCATAAGTTCCTGTATCAGTATATGTATGAAATTGTGTTATACTATTGTTTGTTGATACATTTCCATCGCCAAAGTCCCAGTTCCATGTGTTTTGGTCCACCTGATAATTATATGCATTAAAAAAGTAGTTATAGTGGTCGTCATAACTACTATCGGCATATTCAAAGTTAGCCACACAATTAAAAGCAGTATCTATGTTTATATTTTTGCAATAAGTATCTGAACAAAGAGTGTCATTGTTAATATTTATATCATAAACAGTAAGACAAACATGGTAAACACCACCATTAGCATAAGTATGGACAGGATTTGCATCTGTTGCTATATTCCCATCACCAAAATCCCAAACCCATGTGTTTTGACTTCCTGACTGATTTGTATGAAAATGATACTCAAAAATATTAACAGAATTATAATAAAAATCAGCTATACAATTAGGATGTATGGTTATGTTTTCACAAAAAGTATCAGAACAAAGAGTATCGTTAAGTTCTATGTTATAAACAGTTAGACAAACATCATAAACACCGGTATCAGAATATGTATGGGAAGGATTTTGTAAAGTTGAAACAGGTGTCCCATCGCCAAAATCCCAAATCCATGTATTTTGATCTCCCCACGAGCTTGCATGAAAAATATATTCATAAGTACTAACAATAGTATCACCAAAATTAGCAATGCAGTTATTCTGAGCAAAAATTGCTCCTGATATAATTATTGCAACAAATAAAGTTAAAATTTTCTTTTTCATGATTTTAAAATTTAAGGTTAGACATTTAATTAATTGAATTTTCAAAGATACGAATATTTTTTTAAAAAGTCAAGTTTTTTTATAAATAAAAAAACCGGAAAATGACCAAATAATTGATAAATTCCGGTTCTTTTACAGGTATATTGGCTCTAAAAAAGAATAAGATTTATTTTACAAATTTTCTCACGGTCTTGATTTTGCCATTATAAGAAGTAATGTTAATTAAGTAAATTCCTTTTAATAAATTATTAACAGGCATTTTAATCAGATGTTCTCCTTTACTTAATGTAAAATCGTAAGTTCCCATTTGTTGCCCCATTATATTGGTTATAGTTAAAGTTAATTTTGTGCCGGATTTTAAATTGGCTTTAATATTCAAATTATCAATAACAGGAACAGGATAAATTAGTAATGAAGAATTGTTGTTTATTTCATTTTCTGTAATATCATTAATATCTTCATATCTAATATTAATACCATCGCCGAATGTTGTTGAATTTAGAGATTTAGAGCCATTATCACAATAAATTGTTAAATAAATGACATTAGCTCCCGGAAAAATATAAAAACATTCTACTGTTATTGTTGTCTCTGTTCCATTTTGCCAGAATGACCATGTAACAATTATTGTAGTTGAATCAACAACTGTAAAGTTATTAATATATGCACTGTCAACAGAAATCATATAATCAATAATACAGGAATCAATATTAACTGAAATGGTATCAACAGGTATTATTGTATCAAGGATTATTTGATTAATAATAGTATCATTAATAATAGTATCATAATACCCTTTTAGATATTCTATATCTTTTATTATATTATTAACGTCGGCATGTGCAATTGCAACAGGGTATCCTATTTCATTAGCCATATAAATATAATTATTTAATGTATCGCGTAATAATTCTATAGATGAAATTATAGCACCATTATACATAACATAAATACTATCAATTTTTATCAGATATTCATGGATTCTGAGGACATCAAAAGTATCAGGATAAGAATTATAAGGGATTATATATGAAGGAGTTATCAAAGTTCCCCATGCATCACTTGTAAGTGTTTTAGTGATGTCGCATACATAATTAGTATCTTGGTCAGCAGGATTATTATTACAGGAAAGTTCCCAACTTGAGTGATTATTAAAAACACTTCCATACGTAGCAGGTGTTCCAATCAACAATTCCGGAGGATTGACAAATACATTTTTATTGGCAAATTGTCCTGAATCTTCTCTGAATCCAATCATTTTTAATCCATTGTCATCACTTTCCCAGAATATATATCCATTTTCTGTTGAGTCAAGGGGAGCGCCTCCGTGAAAGCTGGTGAATAGAGCGGCAGGTCCATAAGTATAGATATTGGAAGCAGAAAATATATTAGCATAAGGTGTATTTGATGTGGATTTGTAGATAGCTATTTTAGAATAGCTGGAATCTAAAGTGCTAAAGTCCCACTGTTGTTGAACCGAACCTGGCGTTCCAAGTGAAACACCGGGCGTAGAATCTGTTACTGTTATATAATTTGAATTGGTTTGAGGTAAATCTGCACCGGTTATTGTAATTTGTGCTGAAGTTATTACTACATTTAATAATAAAATAATAACTGTAGAAAATAATATTTTAAATAAATTTTTTTTCATGATTTTAAAATTTAAGGTTAGACATTTAATTAATTGAATTTTCAAAGATACGAATATTTTTTTACAGATATATTTGGCTGAAAAAAAGAGTAAGGTTTATTTTACAAATTTTCTCACGGTCTTAATTTTGCCATCAGAAGAAGTAATGTTAATTAAGTAAATTCCTTTTAATAAATTATGGAGATTACAGTAAAAATTAGTTAAGTTTTTGTAAATGTTTTTCCCAGTTCCAAGCTGACAATATCATTTCTTCTAAATTTCTTTCAGTTTTCCAGTTTAATTTTTCACTGGCAAATTTAGGATCTGCCCATATTTGTTCTATGTCTCCATGTCTGCGTTTTGCAATTTTATAATTAAGTTTTATTCCTGAAATTTTTTCAAAGGTCTTGATTATTTCAAGGACAGAATATCCTTTGCCTGTTCCAAGGTTAAAGGGCTGATAATTTAAATTATCTTTGTTGTTAATAAGTTTGTTGATAGCAGATATGTGTGCTTTTGCTGTATCAACTACGTGTATATAATCGCGTATGCAAGTTTTGTCAGGTGTATTATAATCATTTCCAAAGACATTAAAGTATTTACGTTTGCCTATTGCTGTTTGTGTTATAACAGGCACAAGATTATTAGGTTTGTTTAAAGGATATTCACCTATAAGAGATGATTTATGTGCACCTATAGGATTAAAATATCTAAGAGATATAGCTTTTATGTCAGAATATTTTACAGTATCAGCAATAATTTCTTCAGATATTTGTTTGGTGTTTCCATAAGGAGATGCCGGCTTTTGTATAGGTGTATTTTCTGTAACAGGAAGTATTTTGGCTTGTCCGTAAACAGTGCATGAAGAAGAGAATACTATGTTGTTTATAGCATTTTCTTTCATACATTTTAAAATATTTATTAATGAAATCAGGTTATTATTATAATATTTTAATGGATTTATAACAGATTCTTTAACGGATTTAAAAGCTGCAAAATGAATAACAGCATCAATATCTTTATGTTTTTTAAAAAAGTCGGCAGTTTTGTTGTAATCACACAAGTCAAATTTTTCAAAGTCAGGTAAAATACCTGTAATTTTTTCAATTGAATAAATAACATCAGCATAAGAGTTAGATAGATTATCAACAATAATTACATCATAACCTTTTTGTTGCAGTTCAACAACAGTATGAGAACCTATATAACCCGTGCCACCGGTAACTAATATTTTCATTTATTTATGTTTTTTTGAAAATTATTGTCTTTTGTTTTGATAGTAATTATTTTCTTATAAGCTCCAGTAAGTAATATTTTTTATTTTATTTCTGTATATTCCTTTTAAATCTATTAAAATAGCTTTGTCTGAAGATATTGATTTAAAATAATTTTCATCAAGATTTAAATACTCATTATGATTTACAGCTATAATAATAGCATCGTAATTAGTATTAATATTTTCAGTTAATTCAAAACCATATATATTTTTCAGTTGATCAGAGCAGGCATAAGGGTCAGTAATATCAACATATACGCCGTAAGATTTTAGTTCACTCACTATATTAGCTACTTTTGAGTTTCTTATATCACTGACATTTTCTTTAAAAGTAGCACCCATTATAAGGACTTTTGAGTTTAAGACATTTTTTCCTGCTTCTATAATTTTTTTAACAGTTTGTTTGGCAACATAAAAGCCCATAGTATCATTAACAAAACGTCCTGAATTGATTACCTGTGGGTGGTATCTGTATTCTTTTGCTTTATAGGTCAGATAATACGGGTCAACGCCAATGCAATGTCCTCCTACTAATCCGGGATAAAACTTTAAAAAGTTCCATTTTGTTCCGGCAGCTTCTAATACTTCGTAAGTATTTATCCCCATCCTGTTAAATATCATAGACAGCTCATTCATCAGAGCTATATTAACATCTCTTTGAGTATTTTCAATAATTTTAGATGCTTCGGCTACTTTAATAGAGGATGTTTTATGAATACCTGCTTTTATTATTAGTTTATATATTTTTGAAATATTTTCCAAGGATTCACTATCGCATCCTGATACTACTTTTTTTATTGTTGTTATTGAATGTTTTTTATCGCCCGGGTTAATACGTTCGGGTGAAAATCCTACTTTAAAATCTTTAATAAATTTCAGTCCTGATAATTTTTCTAATACAGGAACACAATCTTCTTCTGTGCATCCCGGATATACTGTTGATTCATATAGCACATAATCGCCTTTTTTGAGTACTTCTCCTACAAAATTTGTAGCACTGAGTAAAGGTTTTAAGTCCGGCATATTATGTTTATCAATAGGAGTAGGGACTGTAATTATATAGAAAGATGCCTGCTTAAGTTTTTCCAAACAAGTTGTAAATTCTATATCGCATTTTTCAAAGCTTGAAGATGGTAATTCTTTGCTTGGGTCTATTTTGGTTTTCATCATTTTAATTCTATCTTCTTTGATGTCAAAACCAATTACAGATATTTTTTTGGCAAATTCCAAAGCAACTGGCAAACCAACATATCCAAGTCCTATAACTGAAAGTTTAGTTTTTTTATTAACTAATTTTTGATATATATTCATAATGATTAATTAAATTTTGTTCATAAAGTCGTCGGTAAACCGTTAAAACAGTTATTTTATATTATTGGGTCTCATTAGTCTATTTCCAGTTCCGAGTTCAAAGCACAAATTTCAAACTCTAAACTCTAAACTCTAAACTTCTTAGTTTCTAGTTTTATTTATTATTTCAATCAATTTTTATCTTTCAGTGCATAAATTTTTTCTATAATATCTACTATTTTTAGTCCTTCTAACGCATTTGTAGTGATAGTAGATTTACCTTTTAGGGTATCAATAACATTTTGAATAATAAAATGGTGATTAGCAGCAGAACCTTTATAATCGCCATAATCATTAGCAGGATTAGATGGCGGTAACTTTGGCATTTTATAATTTTCTATATTGCAATATTCTACTTTATCCATATATTGTCCACCTATTTTTATAGTTCCTTTGCTTCCAATAATTGTCATACTGGATTCAAAGTTTTTGTTCCATATACCAGTAGAATAATTAATACACCCCATTCCTTGGCTAATAAAATCAAAGTTGACAAAGCCGGAGTCCTCAAATTCTGTTATATTTTTATGTTTAAAGTTTCCAAATTTTGCCTTGATATTTTTAATATCTCCGAACAGCCAATACATTATATCAATAAAGTGAGAGAACTGGGTAAATAAAGTTCCGCCATCCAGATTTTTTGAACCTTTCCAGTCGCTTTTTTTATAATATTTTTCATCTCTGTTCCAGTAGCAATTAATTTGGACCATATAAATATCTCCCATAAGTTTGTTGTCTATAACATTTTTTATCCATACTGATGGTGGAGAGTATCTGTTTTGCATTACTAAAAATACTTGCTTTGATACCTGAAGAGCTTTATATATAACTTTTTCAGCAGATGCTTTAGACAAAGTCATAGGTTTTTCGCATACTATATTTTTATTATTACTTAAAGCTTTTATAGAATGTTCTGCGTGTAATCCATTTGGTGTGCAGATATTAACTACATCAATATCAATGTCAGATGATAATAACTCATCTATTGAAGAGAAAAAAGGAACATCAAAATCGTCTATTTTTAGTAATTTTTTAGGTTTTATATCGCATAGTGCTACTAATTGTGCTTCCGGATTTTTTTTTATCATTTGTGCATGACGTTTTCCTATATTTCCACAACCAATAACTGCAAATTTTACTTTATCTTTTATATAATTTGCCTTCATAATATTTTTATATTTTTTTTACAGTTTTATTATTTAACATATATTTTTGTTTACTTTCAGGGCAAACAGCTATATTGTTTTTATCAAAAATTAATTTATGACCATATTCGCTCATCCATCCTATTTGTTTTGCAGGGTTTCCTATTACCAAAGCATAATCAGGTATAGATTTTGTAACAACGGCTCCTGCTCCTACAAATGCATATCTGCCAATATTGTTTCCGCATATTATTGTTGCATTTGCTCCTATACTGGCTCCTTTTTTTACTAATGTTTTGATATATTGATTTTTTCTGGTTATAGCACTTCTTGGATTTATTACATTTGTAAAAACCATTGAAGGTCCTAAGAATGTATCATCTTCACAGATTACTCCTGTATAGATAGAGACATTATTTTGTATTTTAATATTTTTTCCGAGTATAACACCGGGAGACACAACAACATTTTGACCTATATTACAATTTTCTCCTATTATGCAATTAGACATAATATGTGAGAAATGCCATATCTTAGTTCCTTTGCCAATTTTACAATTATCATCAATTACAGCAGTGTTATGACAGAAATATTTTTTTTCCATTTTTTTAAATTTTCAATTTTATTTCGTTAGCTGACAGATAAAAGATTACAGTTATTGATTGATTCTTAATTAGTTGTTGCGAATAAATTCCAATACAGAGGTTGTAATATATTTCAGTTGTTCATTATTTAATTCAGTATGAATAGGCAGAGAGATAACAGAATTGCATATTTTTTCAGTAACAGGCAGGTCTCCTTTTTTGTATTTGAGATTAGAGTAAGCTTTTTGTAAGTGTAAAGGAACGGAATAATATATCATACTTGGTATTTTTTTTGCTTTTAAATATTCCTGCAATTTAAAATGGTCTATATCATTTGAAAGTGTTATTGTATATTGATGAAATGCATGTGTTGAATACGAAGCCCTGAAAGGTATTTTTATTTTAGGATTATTAGCTAATGCCTTATCATAATAATCAGCAGCATTGTTTCTTGCTTTAGTATAATTGTCAAGATATTTTAATTTAATTTTAAGTATGGCAGCTTGTATAGAATCCAATCGTGAGTTTACACCAATAGTGTCGTAATAGTATCTGGTATGCATACCATGGTTAGTGATTATTTTCATTTTTTCAGCGAGTTGGTCATTATTAGTAAAAATAGCTCCTCCATCTCCATAAGCTCCCAGATTTTTAGAAGGAAAGAATGATACGCATCCTATATCTCCTATTGTGCCGGATTTTTTTCGCGTTCCATCTTTAAATATAAAGTCAGCACTAATAGATTGACAAGCATCTTCAATAACAAACAGATTATATTTTTTTGCTATGTTCATTATTTTTTCCATATCAGCACATTGTCCGAATATATGGACAGGAATAATAGCTTTTGTTTTTGATCTTATGGCTTTTTCTATAGTTTTTGGAGATATATTAAAAGTGTCAGGGTCAATATCTACCAATACAGGTGTTAGTCCCAATAGTTTAATAACTTCAACAGCAGATACAAAAGTAAAAGAGCTTGTAATTATCTGGTCTCCCGGTTTCAGTCCTAATGCCATTATTGCTATTTGCAATGAGTCAGTGCCACTTGCACATGGGATTACATTATTTACTTTTAAATATTGTTTAAGATTTTTTTCAAAATTTTTGACTTCCGGTCCGTTGATAAAAGCAGATGAACTTATTACATCAATAACTGCCTTATCAATTTCTGTTTTTATATTTTCATATTGACTTTTAAGGTCAACCATTCGTATCTCTTTCATTTTTTTATATTTTATAAAATAATTTTAGAGTGTTAATCTATATCATTTGGTTTCACTGTTTACCCCGTGAACTAAGCGAAGCAATTTCACGCCTGCTATAGGTAGAGCGAAGCGATATCCTTTTGGGAACACATTTTAAAACAAATAATATTGTGAGTAAATTCTGCGAAGCAGAATATTTCATTGGGGTCATTTGTTTGCGTAGTTTATCACGATGAATATCGGGGCTCACTGCTTGCCCCGTGAAATTTATTTTCAGGTAAATATTTAACAGGGTTAAAAGTTCAATGTTCAAATCACAAAACTCATAATTTTTCAGAAAATACATATCATTTAATTTAGCAATTTTTACAGGTTATTTATATCAAGTTCTTTAGAAATTCTTTGTAACTTATTTGATATACTTGAATCAAATTGCTTATCGTCAGTAGATAAAATAAATCCACCGATTAAATTTTTATCTGTTTTTTCTATAAGTTCAATTTCAGAATTAGTTTGTTTTTTAAGCAACAGGATTAAATTTTTTCTTATATTAT
>Ga0307991_1002457_pt1 | contig 12507 bp, 11 predicted proteins | sample EllFjometagen131_FD_203146 | JGI IMG/M metagenome (GOLD analysis project Ga0307991, IMG submission 203146) | Marine microbial communities from Ellis Fjord, Antarctic Ocean - #131 | ecosystem: Environmental > Aquatic > Marine > Unclassified | place: Southern Ocean | collected 2014-10-08 | reverse complement strand
TATGAAGGATTTGATGCTAAAAAGGTTAAAAAAGTTTGGGGGAAAGGAAGACCTGAAATAACGGATGATACTCAGCTTATGCTTTCTACATGTGAAAGCATAGTGGAGTGTGGCGAAGTAGATCTGTTTGATATTGCAAGAAGGATGGTAATACTTTCAGATAGAGGTATTTTAAAAAGGTTAGGGAAAAGGACACGCTACGCTATAAAAAACCTAAAAAAAGGTGTTTCTCCGTTAAAAAGTGGAGCAACGGGTGATTGGGCTGCTGGAAGTGGGGGAGCAATGAAAATTTTAGGTGTTGCCTTTTTTATGCATAAATGTAGTTCGAAAGAACTTATGTCAGAAGTTAAGAAAGCTGTAATTGTAACACATAATAATATAGATGCTATTGAAGGTGCCTATGTAGTAGCGAGAATTATTAGTCAGCTTCTTGAAAAAAGTGATATTAATTTTGTGTCTGTTTGTAATATATTATCTGAAATAACAAGTGAAAAGTTAAAAGAAGAGATTAAAAAAAGGCTATATATTCTTGATGATGATAGGTTATCTTATAAAATTCTGCCCAGTATAGGAACGATGCCAGACATTTATAGTGTTTTAGGAAATAGTATATACTGTTTTTTAAAATATAAACCATCTTTTAGTAAAATTATAGAAAGTGCTATCCTTGCGGGAGGAGATACAGATACGACAGCTGCTATAGCTGGATCATTCTGGGGGGCATTATATGGTAATATTTGTATCCCAGTAGAATATATAGGTAAATTAGGCAGCTTAAGCGAATATATTATTAAAATTGCTGATAAACTGTATGAAAGGAGCTTAGAGAAGTGTGAGTAAAAAAGTTGCTTTAGTTACTGGTAGATTAGCAGAAAAACCCCTCCAACGAATTTCCAAGCAAGTAGCGAATACAGTTGTTGTAGCATTAAATGTAGGTGTTGCTGCTTTTATGACCACAAGTTATCTATCTAAACATTATGTACCAAAAGATGATATTTCAAAGGTTATTATATCTGGGAAGTGTAAAAATGTAGACACAAAAAGATTAAATAATTTATGGGGTTGTAAAGTTGTAAAAGGACCAAAGGATTTGAAGGATATTCCTGCATTTATATTAGGTAATAAAGTGCAAAGTAAGGTAAGTTTACATGATTATGATATAGAGATATTTGCAGAAATTGTGGATGCCCCCTTGCTTTCTCTGGATGATATAATTAAAAAAGCAAAATATTATCGCAAAAATGGTGCAGATGTTATTGATTTAGGTTGCATTCCAGGGAAAACATTTTATGAAGTCGGTAAAGTTGTTTCTTGCCTTAAAAAGGAAGGTTTCAAAGTTAGTATAGATACTTTTGATAGTACTACCATAAAGATTGCAGATGAGGTAGGTGTGGATTTTGTATTAAGTATAAATAGTTCAAATATTGATATAGTTAGTTCGCTAAGTGCCTGTCCCATCATTATACCTAATTTTGATAACTTGACTTTAGGATCTCTTAAAGAGAATGTAAGAAAAGTAAAATCTATAATAGGAAACAAGAAATTTATTATTGATCCCGTAATTTCACCTTTTAATGTTAACTTTGTTGAATCAATAGTAAGATATTATGAAGCGCGTAAGTTGTACCCAGAAACTAATATTCTTATGGGTATAGGAAATTTAACGGAACTTACAGAAGCAGATAGTCCTGGACTAAATTTGGCTTTAATAAGTATTGCACAAGAGATGGGAATAAAATATGTACTTACTACAGAGGTAATCAATTGGGGAAAAGGGAGTGTGAAAGAAGTTGACATTGCTCGCAGGATATCTTACCTTTCATATAAGGAAAAGCTTCCACCTAAAAATATAAGCGATTTGCTTGTTATATTAAAGGATCCATCTTTTAGTAGGTACAACATTCAGGAACTTAAAGAGATGCAGGGTAAGATAAAGGATAGAAATTGGAGAATATTTGTAACAGACAAGAGTGGAATTTGTGTATTTAATAGGGATAAGTTTATAATTGATGATAATATAAGCAGAATCTTTAAAGAAATGAATGTTGAAGAATCAAATCATGCGTTTTACATAGGTAAAGAGCTATATAAAGCAAATCTTTCTTTACTCTTAAACAAGAAATACGAACAAGATCAGTCGTTAAGATGGGGGTACATAAATGAGTGATATAAAAATTGCATGGGGTATAACGGGAGCAGGTGCTTTTTTAAAAGAATCTATAAATATGATTTTTAAACTTCCAACAGTGTGTGTTGATATATTTTTTTCAAAGGCAGCTGAAGAAGTAGTAAAGATGTATAAATTATTGCCTTTGGTAGGGACTTCTACTTCTATAAATGGTTATAATATTTTTTTCGATAGGTGTGCGAGCCAGCCTATAATTGGTAGAATATCTCTTCAACATTATGATCTCTTAATTATAGCTCCTTCTACTTCAAATACAGTAGCAAAGATGGCTCATGGTATTGCAGATACCCTTGTTACCAATTTATTTGCCCAAGCTGGGAAGGCAAAGGTTCCTACTTTAGTTTTACCAACTGATTTAGACGAAGTAATGGTTTCAGAAATTCCTGCGGGAGAAGAGATAAAACTACATAAGCGGAAGGTGGACTTTAATAATATTCTTTTGCTTAGAAATATGGATTATGTGACTGTGGTATTTTCGGTTAATGAATTGCGTAATAAAATTAAAAAAATGTAGAATAACTAAAATAGGAATAAAGGGTGAAAGATATTTATAAAAGCTTTTGCCTATTTTTTTATTGAGCCGCATAAAACTCCAGACTCCTGTCTGGAGTTATAGCGGCAGCCCGAAGGAGGGCTCAAGCTCGTTTTTCGCTTGTTGGAAATGGTAAACTAAAATGCACCTAGGGTGGAAAATAAAAATGCACCTTTAAAGGGAAACAGTTCTTTACTATAGTATGAATAAGAATCAATACTATAAGGAAGGGACTGAAGATATGGTTAACAAGATTATGTATCAAAAGATTCAGTATTTTAAGAGAAGAGGATTTACTAAAGCAGATATTGTAAGAGAAACCGGATTAAACAAGCGGACAGTCTTAAAGTATTACAGCATGTCAGAGAAGAAATACTCTCGCTATCTAGAAAAAGTGAGGTATCGGACCAAGATATTTGAGCCTTACCAACCCCATATTCTTGATCTATACCAAGCAAATGACTTTCAAAGACTGGAAAAATCGGCGGTATATGATTATCTTGAAGAGAAACTAGGGTCTTTGCCGGCTACAGAGAGAAGTTTCCGTAATTACATCAGTTACCTGGTAGAGACCGAACAGTTGAAATTAAATAACCATAAACGGATATATTCTCCGGTTACTGAGCTTCCCTACGGGAAACAGCTACAGATCGATTTCGGAGAATATCGTACCAAAAGAGGCTTAAAGCTGTATATATTTGCAGCGGTTTTATCTGCCAGCCGCTACAAATACTGTGCCCTACAGGATAGACCCTTTACCACTCTGGATTTGATCAACCATCTTCTGGATTGTTTCTGTTACCTGGGGGGAATACCAGAAGAACTGGTCATAGACCAGGATAAGGTGATGGTAGTAAGTGAAAACAGAGGAGATATCATCTACACTAAGGATTTTAAGCAGTTTATAGAAGAGATGGATTTAAGGATGTATGTCTGCCGGAAGAGTGACCCGGAGAGCAAGGGAAAGATAGAGAATTTGATTAAGTTCATAAAAAGGAACTTTTTAAGGATAAGAGATTTTGAAAACATTGAAGAGGCCCAGGAGAGGCTGTTTAAGTGGTTGAACCGGCGGGCCAATGGCAAGATTTCACTGGCCACCCGGCGTATCCCCCGAGAAATGTTTACTGAAGAGAAGGCCTATTTGAAAACCCTCTCAAATTCCATCTACCGGAAGGATACCTTAAATGCCCGAGAGAGGCGGAAAGCAGATATTACAGGCGAGATATCGGTGAATTCTTCTAAGTATCCGGTACCCTTAGAATACCGGGAGCGGGAGGTAGATATCTATAAAACCGCAGAAAGGCTTTTTATTTACGACATCCGAAGCGGAGAAAAGATAGCAGAACATGCCATATCTCCCATTCCGGGCAGCCGGATAACAAACCGTGCCAGATACTACCATAAAGAGCTTAAACAGAAGCAATTAAAAGAGGAACTAAAGAGACTTTTTGACTTAGATAACTGGAGTGAATTTGTAGATAAAAATTTTAAAGAGTATACCCGCTATTTCCGGGATCAGTATAATGATGCCCTGAAGAAATTCTCCCAGGGAATAGAAAGGGAGCATCTAAAACAGGCCATAGACCTGTGCCTGGAAAACCGGACTTACACCATGGCAAATCTCTATGATACTTATCAGTATTGTAAGCAGGAAGCAATATTAGCCCTACCAAAGGTGAAGATTGTCCCTAGATTAAGGGGTATCCCCCAGGAGAAGAAAGCCTTTCAAGTAGAAAAGAGGGATATCGGAGTTTACCGTGCTCTGGTAAATGTCTCGGAGGCTCGACCATGAAAAAATATCAGCAGATAGTCAACTTACTGGAAAACTTAAAGCTTAAAGGAATGATTCCTAATCTGGATAGTGAGATAACCGAGGCAGAAGAAAAGAAAATATCCTATTTGAGTTTTTTGGACCTTCTTTTAAAGGCAGAGATAGACTACCGGACAGAAAGAAGACTCAAACGGAATCTGGTAGGAGCCCATTTTCCGGTAGAAAAAGACCTGGATAATTTCCAATTTGCTAGAGTAAAAGGTATCACCAAGTCAGACTTATCGGCCCTTCTGGATTTCCTATGGCTGGATAATCATAGCAATCTGTTGTTTTTTGGACCACCCGGCCTGGGAAAAACTCATCTATCCATAGCTATCGGACTGAAGGCCATACAGGCAGGCTATACGGTATACTTTGAGCGGGTGGCATCCCTTATCAAGCTGTTAAAGTTGGCTGATATTCAGCGCAAGGCAGGCTTTAGAGTAAATCGCATCTTAAAAGCGGATCTGATTATCATTGATGAGATAGGCTACACGCCGATAGAAAGAAAGGAGGCTAATCTATTTTTTAACCTGATAAGTGAGCTTTACGAGAAGGCCTCGGTAATTATTACATCTAATAAAATATTTGATGAGTGGGCGGAAATGATGGGTGATGAAGTTATGACCGTTGCTATGTTGGACCGGCTGCTTCATCATTCCAAAGTATTTAATTTAAGTGGAGAATCATTTAGAATTCAAAAAGAAGAGGAGGATTAAGCCATTTTTTTATCTCTGGAAGGTGCAAAATTGTTTTCCGTGTAAGGTGCATTTTTACTTGCCATTTACACTTGTAGCTAAAAGAAGCCTCCAGCTCCTGCTGGGGGAGTGTCACTGAATGCGTTAGCAGTTTATAATTTTAATCAAAATTAGAATTATAAAAAGGAGAAGTATTTTGTTAATTGTAAAAAATTTTAAGTTTGATGCAGCTCATAATTTGGTGAAATATCATGGGAAATGTGAAAAATTACATGGCCATACTTACAAACTTGTTGTTATTTTAAGCGGCTACCCAGATAAAGAAGGGATGGTAATAGATTTTTCAGAAATCAAAAGGATTGTTAAAGATAAAGTTTTAAAACAGCTGGATCATTCTTACATTAACGATACAATAGTTCAACCAACAGCTGAAAATATATCTATCTGGGTCTGGTCTAAGTTAGAGGATGATTTTAAAAAGAAAAACTGTAACTTGTACGAAATTCAAGTATGGGAAACAGAAAATAACGGTGCTGTCTACAAGGGAGGATTAAGATGAAAGATATTCAAAATGAAATTGATAATAGAGGGATTTTATTAGAAAAAGTAGGGATAAAGGGATTATCATGGCCAGTAAAGGTTTTAAATAAAGTAGAAGGGTATCAGAATACGGTTGCGGATATAGATATTTCGGTAGAACTAGAGCATAGTAAAAGAGGCACTCATATGAGTAGGTTTATTGAAGCAATGAATGATTTTAAAATAATAAATCCCAAAAATATCGAAAAGATACTAAATTATATTGGAGATAGATTAAATGCAGAAAAGAGCTATATCAAAATTACTTTTCCTTATTTTGTATGGAAAAAATCCCCTGTTTCTAATAAATTATCTCCTTTAAAGGTAGAATGTGAGGTTATAGCAGAAAAATCGGAAGATTATTTTATTGTTATAGGTGTTAAAGTTCCTGTTCAAACAGTATGTCCCTGTTCTAAAGAAATAAGCGACTTTGGTGCTCACAACCAGCGAGCTATTATTAAAATATTAATTAAGCTTGATAACTTTAAAGAGATGATATGGTATGAAGACTTAATTAAAGTAGCTGAGGCAAATGCCAGCTCTCCAGTTTATGAACTTCTTAAGAGAGAAGATGAAAAGTTTGTTACGGAAAATGGTTATAACAATCCAAAATTAGTAGAAGATGTAGTAAGGGATATTACTATTGAACTAGATAGAGATAACAGAGTAACATGGTATGAAATAGAAGTAGTAAGTTATGAGAGTATTCATGATCATCAAGCTTTTGCACTTATTAAGAAAGGTATTAAAAAATGCTTATAGAATTGAATAAAACATTCTTAAGGAAGGAAATGGAAAAAGTAAATCCTGACCCAGCTTCTTTCCTTATCTTTGAAGAAAAATCAAATATTATACCTATTAAATTTCTTAAAATTTTGTCGCCTGGTGTAAATATACTCAAGCAAGAAATGCTTTCTCTCGGTGGAGATGCTGTTGTTCATAGAAATGCTGTGGATTGTAAAGTTATTGAATCAGACGTAATACTTCTTGGAACGAGGAAGCATTATAAAATTTTATCTCAGAAGTTAAAAACGATGCCATACTTTGGTCTTGCTTTAGTAGGAGAGGAGTTGGATGATTATCTAAAAAAAAAGAAAATAAGTTTTATTAAAAGCCAGTGGGGGAGAGAACTTATCTTTAATAAAACATTAACAATGGGCGTTATTAATATAACTCCTAATTCTTTTTTTCCCCTTTCAAGAAAGGAAAGTGTTAGTGAAGCATTAAAAACTGCTACTGAAATGATAAAAAGTGGAGTAGATATAATTGATGTAGGAGGATTGTCTACAAGGCCAGGATCACTTTCTGTTAGTCTTGAAGAGGAAATGAAGAGGATATTGCCTGTTATAAAAAGTATAAGGCGAAGCTTTCCCCAAGTTCCAATATCAGTAGATACCTATAGATCTGAAGTTGCCAAAAGGGCTTTAGATATTGGTGTAGATATCGTGAATGATATTAGTGGGCTTTCTTTCGATAAAGATCTTACAAAAGTTATATCAGATACAAAGGCACCACTAATTTTAATGCATATAAAAGGAACACCAGAGAACATGCAAAAAAATCCTCATTATAAAGATGTAGTAAAAGAAATTATAGAATATTTTCAGCATAAGATAAGTTATGCTGTTTCAAAGGGTATAGAGGAAAATAAGATAATAATTGATCCAGGGATAGGTTTTGGAAAAAGATATCAGGATAACCTGGAAATATTTGCAAAGTTAGAAAGCCTAAAAACACTACACCATCCTATCTTAGTAGGAGCATCAAGAAAAGGTTTTATAGGTACTGCTCTTAATGATATTCCCGTTGAAGATAGACTTGAGGGAACACTTGCAATAACATCTCTATGTGTTATTAAAGGAGTAGATATTGTTAGAGTACACGATGTTAAAGAGAATGTAAGGATAATTAAGATGTTGGAGGCTATAAAATGTCAAAATGTTATATCTCCATCGGAAGCAACTTAGGTAATAGGAGGAATAATATAACAGAAGCACTAAGAAGGATGAAAGAAAAGGGATTAAATATTCTAAGTGTTTCTCGGATAATAGAAACAGAACCTTATGGTTATAAGAATCAAAATAATTTTCTGAATTTAGCCTGTCTTATTGAAACAGATTTTTCCCCTTTAGAACTTCTTAATGTTCTACTTAGTATAGAAAGAGAGATGAGTAGAGTTAGAATCTTTAAGTGGGGACCACGCAATATAGATCTTGATATAATTTTCTATGAAAATATGGTAATAGATGAAAAATATTTAAGAATACCCCATCCTGATGCCCATAATAGAGCTTTTGTTTTAGAACCTTTAAGCGAGATAAGTCCTGGCTATATTCACCCCATCCTTAAGAAGACTGTGAGAGAGCTACTTTCTGAGCTCCATAAAAGGGAAATTAATCATAAGAAGTAGTATTTGTATAATAAATATAATATTACTATTAATCTCTAATAATTGCTTTTAATATATAATTGTATTACTTTTAAGTGGTGTTTACACTTTCTACTCTTTCCTATAGAGAATAATATTATCTATCGAGGTTCAGGTAAAGCATATTTTCGCTTGGAATCTAAGTATTTCTGATAAGATATTTTACCCTTTAGCCTGTACCCCTGATTTCTCCTGGGCATAGAAGAGTCGATTAAGGCGATGGTTTAATTGTTTTCGCTATAAGACATTATATATTCCGGTTTCACTGATAGCAATTCCTTGTTGTCTTGATTCATTGGCAATTCTTCTAGGTCCATGGATAGAATAATCTATTATATAATTGAGAATAATCTTTTCTTAATCCGGTTTTATCTGGTTAGGCATCTGGGGTTTAGCTTTCTTCTTATTTTGTAGTCCGAGATAACCTAATTTGTTGAACCTCTTTAGCCATTTGTAATAGACGGTTCTGGATAAATTAAATACCTTACAGATATAAGTGATATTATTGTGTTTTCGTGCATGTTGCAGTACACTATACTTGAAACTGGCAATACGATCATCTTTGGCCATATGTGCTATTCTCTTTCCTATTTTTGAATATTTTGCTTATTAATATTCTATAGGAAAGATCACATGCATGACCAATTTATTTTAAGCTAAGTGCAAACACTACTTGAGATCAGTACACATTAATAATGCTCTGGTAATTAAAGGTTAAATATTCTATTCTATTACTATAGTAATTATGGAGTATCCACTGATGCGCCGATGGGGATTTGGGTGCATTGGGTGGTTTTAATATCCACGTTACGGATGTTATAGACGAAAATACAATTCCAGGCACTCAAGGGATCAATGATTTTAGAAAATTAGAATATGGTGGCCCTGTCCTCCCTCGGGTACCCACCGTTATTTCTTTAAATTGTATGCCCTTGACGAAAAACTCTATAATGTTGATGAAGGATGTGAGAAGAAAGAATTAGAAGAAGCTATGGAGGGACATATTTTAGCTACTACTGAACTTATCGGTCTATACACGAGAGGGAAATAAAAATAAGGAGCACTTTATAAGATGAATAAAATAGCAAAAATTATATTTTTTATGGCCTTAACTTTCCTGATCTGTTTTATCGGTCTTAGTGTATTTGCAAACTCTACAGAGATTGAAGTTAAATCTGAAATTAGCCAGGTTTGTGTTTATCCTGATTCTGCTTTAATAAATAGGGTCGCTCATTTAGAGCTTGATAAAGGGAGTTATAAAACAATTTTTTCTGATATTATTCCTGAGGTTGATGATAATTCTATAAGGGTTTCAGCAGAAGGAACGGCGGCGATTAAACTATTTGGAGCTCAAGTTAAAAAAGAATTTTTAACAGAAATCCCTTCAGAAAGAATAAATAAATTTAAACAAGAAATTCAGGAATTAGAAGACAAAATAAAAGAAGTTCAAAATTTTAAATCTCGACTTATGGAAAAAAAGAAATTTTTAGATTCCATAACCTTATTTTCGAAAGAGCAAGTTCCCCAGGATTTAATTACTAAAATGCCCTCAACAGATGATTTAAAAAATATATTAGAATTTTTAGATATACAATTAAAAGACTATTATACACAAGTTTTAAATTGCGAAATCAAGATTAGAGATATAAAAAATAGGGTAAATGCTTTAAAAAGAGAACTTGCTCAAATATCCGGAATAGAGAAGAAATTAAAAAGGTCAATAGTAGTGGAATTGGAAGTCTTAAAATCAGGGACTGCAGATTTACATATTTCTTACCTGGTAAATGGAGCTGTCTGGAATCCCTTATATGATGCCCGGGCAAATTTTGAAAAATCTGAGGTTGAATTAATTTCTTACGGGGTGATTAAACAGATTACCGGTGAAGATTGGGTAAATGTAAACTGTTCTTTATCTACCGCTAAACCGAGAATTGGAGGAAGGATGCCTTATATATCTTCCTGGCTTTTAAGACCATATGAACCAAACACAAGAACCGATAAAACGTTCGCAATCCCGGCCCCGGCTTATCAAAATGAAGCACTTAAAACAGAGGAAGGAATTGTTGGAAAAGGGGGAGAATCAGAGAATAAATATGCTACAGCTGAAGAAAAGGGAATTTCAGTTTCTTACCAACTTCCCTATAAAATAACCGTAAAAGCAGATAAATCTGAAAATAAATTTCCCATTTCTTCGCAAAACTTAACTGCTGAATTTGAATATTCCAGTTATCCCCGAGTCAGTCCTTTTGCTTATCTTGGCTCTCGGGTTGCTAATAGCAAAAATCTCCAATTACTTGCCGGTCGGTTGAATATATTTTTAGAAGGAGATTTTGTGGGGACATCGCATATTGATAATATTGCTCCCGGTGAAGAATTTGACCTTTATCTGGGTATTGATGAAAATGTTAAAGTAAAAAGAGAATTGATAGAAAAGAAGATTGATAAAACATTAATTGCCGGGATTCCTTCACGAACTAAGAAGACGACTTTTCGTTATAAGTTAACTGTAGAAAATTACAAGTCTAAAAAGATAAAAGTAAAATTATTTGAAGCTATACCCGTTTCTCAAGATGACCGCATTAAAATTAAGATAAATGAAATAAGCCTTGAACCTACTAAGGAAGACTGGGAAGACCGGAAGGGAATCTGGTTATGGGAATTAGAATTAGAATCTCAACAAAAGCAGGAAATATTTTATACTTTTACTGTTGAACATCCCCGGGATATGCTGATAGAAGGATTGTAAAGATATTGCTTTGCTTTTATAAATAGAAAGTAGTTTAAAATTTAAGGGTATAGAAAAATATTTATTTTATTGAAAGAAAGTTCCTCCGTTTTGCGTATTAGTAAGTGAATGACAAAATTTGTCAACAAAAATATTTTTAGGAGGAACGAATAGAATGAAAAATTCAAGAATTTTCAAAGAAGGAATTATCCTACTGTCCTTAGTCTTAATAGTAGGAATGTTTTCAGCCATAGCTTTGGCAGATAATAATGGAACGAATGGAGAATTCAAGGGAAATAATAATACCCCCGGATATCACAGCCAAAATAGTAGAGGTAACTTATTTCAGGAACAAAACCAGAATTGTGAAGATTGTGCCGGGAACCTGAATAGTGAAATGAATAACGGAACAGGTAATAGGGAAAGCGCACCTGATGATGATGGTGATGGTATTCCCAACGGACAAGATTCGGATTATATACAACATAATTGTGATGAAGAGTGTGATGGTACCTGTGATAGCGAACCTAAAGGTAGTGGCATGAGAAGAAATATTTCTAGTGATATTTCTGGATTGCAGGCTCATATAAGCGGAATGGAAATGAAGACCATGACCATTGCAGATATTGCTGCCCTCTGGGGAATAGATGCTAATCAATTATTAGAAAAAATTAGAAGTGAATTTGAACTTACTCAAGAATATAACACTAAAAATACTATAAATGACTTAAGGGGAGAATATAGATTTTCACCTTATCAGATAATGGAACTTGCAGAAAAATTGAAACAGATATAAATTGAGCAAAAAGATCTAAATCGTAAACAACAATAACTCCCCTACCGTAAAGTAGAGGAGTTATTGTTGTTTAAAGCGAAGCGTTTTTTTAATATATAGTTTAATTTAAAAAAATTAATACAATAGTTTGAAAAAGGCAGGTAATGATTTATGCTTAAAAAACAAAATAAGAATAAACGTCTAATAAGATTAGCAGTTCAGATATTTTTTCTTGCTTTAATAATTTTAATTAGCTTTAATCATTTTCGGAGTGAGCAGGATTTGGAACCTTTATTGATCGGCAGTCCTTCCCTTCATGCGGTTTGCCCTTTCGGAGGAGTCGTAACCATATATAGCTATTTTACTGAAGGAACATTCATACAAAAAATTTCTCAATCATCTTTTACTTTAATGTGGCTGGTTCTCGGTTTGACTTTACTTTTTGGTCCGGTCTTTTGTGGCTGGATATGCCCATTTGGAACAGTGCAAGAATTTGTAGGCAAAATTGGTAGGAAATTTTTTAAGAAGAGATATAATCATTTTATCTTTCCCAAACTAGATAATTTATTAAGATATCTTAGATATGTTATTTTAATTTTAGTAGTAGTTAAAACTGCAACCTCTGCAAAATTACTATTTTCCAACTTTGATCCTTATTTTGCCTTATTTAATATCTGGTCTGATGAAGTCACCAGACTATCTCTGTTTATACTTGCAGTAGTATTAATCGTTTCTTTATTTATAGAAAGACCCTGGTGTAAATATTTGTGCC
>Ga0307991_1002456_pt1 | contig 12508 bp, 7 predicted proteins | sample EllFjometagen131_FD_203146 | JGI IMG/M metagenome (GOLD analysis project Ga0307991, IMG submission 203146) | Marine microbial communities from Ellis Fjord, Antarctic Ocean - #131 | ecosystem: Environmental > Aquatic > Marine > Unclassified | place: Southern Ocean | collected 2014-10-08 | reverse complement strand
GGTCAAGTTGTGGTGGAACTACCGCCACAAGCGCAGATGAAGTTGCCCACCGGCAACGATAATATTTCAGCATATATCGATCAGGTACATGATCAGCTAGCAACCTATCTCGATCAACACAGTGCCCAATGGGGTGCTAGGCCTAAGCTGAATGTCTTTGGGGAGAATACTGGTCCACCGGCAGGTAAAGCGGTGAATATCCGCCTCACTGCCCCCGATATTGATGCAGCCACTACCGTTTCTGATCAGATACTAGCGTTTTTGCAGGGCAATTCTAGCAGCGAGGTTGCTCCGGCTGGTGAATTTAACGATCTGATAAATTTAGAGGATAACCGTGCTGAGCTGCAAACGGTGCTCGATTTCAGCGTCAAACGCCAGCGCGCTCTGGAATATGGGCTGAGCAGTTCCGCAGCCACCCAGCTTATCGCCGGCACCTTGAATGGCATGCCCTGCGGCACCTATCGTACCAGTGATGATGAAATTGATTTGATGGTTAAACTGGCACGCCAAGATGGGGGCGATAACGAAAATAATCAGGGCAGTGGCCTGCTTAACCCAGAAGCGGTGGCGCAAATACCCATCATTGAACACAGCTCTAAGCCGGTGTATATCGGCGACATAGCCGAGCTGCGTTATAGCCAAGAACCGGATGCACGCACGCGCTACAATGGTAAACCGACCATTACCATCAGTGCCGACATTCGCGACGGGGCGCAACTCTCGTCCGGTCGCGTGCAGCATCTGGCGCAGCAATATTTCACTAGTATCAGCGCGCGCTATCCGGGGGTGGGCATCGCTTTCGGGGGAGAATTTGAGAGTACCTCACGCGCCTACACCTCACTTGCTGCGGCATTTCTCATTGCGGTTCTAGCTATTTACCTGATTCTGGCGTCACAATTTAACGATTACGTGCAACCGTTGATTATTTTATCCGCCATCCCTTTTGCCTTTATTGGCGTGGTTTTCGGGCTGTTTTTCACCCAGTCGGTTTTCACCATCGGCAGCTTTATGGCAATAATCGGTCTGGCTGGAGTGTCGGTAAATGACTCGCTGATTCTCATTGATTTCATGAACAAAGAGCGCCGCCGCGGTCTCCCCCTGCGCCAGTCCGTAATCAACGGCTGTAGTGCGCGTATGCGCCCGGTGCTTATCACCACCATAACCACCATGCTGGGGATGATTCCCATGGCCATCGGTATTCCGCATAAATCAATTACCTGGGCACCGATGGCTACAGCATTTGCTACCGGACTGGTAAGTGCCACCATGTTGGCACTGCTGATTATTCCGGTCGAGTTCGAGGTAACAGAAATCATCAAGGACAAGCTGGTCAGTTTCAAACAGCGCAAATTGCGCAGCAAAGCACGTAAAAACAAGCTTAAGGATGTACATAATGACTAGCTCAGCGCAATTTACACACCATAACTACAACAAATTATTCAGTTCAGTGCTGAGTATGGTGGCAATAATTTTTCTGTGCAGCTCTTGGGCTAACGCTATTGAGTTAAAAGAGGCGCAGCGCATTGCCCAGCTATATTCCGATCAGGCACAAATTATTGCGACGACACGGCAAGTAGACGATGCCGGTGCCAGACAGACAGCAACTTTTACCCGCCCGCAACTCAACGCCTACGCGGGCTGGAACAAAATCGACAGCAACAGCGATAATCCGTGGTTGCCTACCCCGCAGCGTGACCTCAATGCAGGGGTGACGGCAAGTCAGGTGATATTTGCCGGAGGCAAAATCTGGAACAGCCTCAAACTGCAAACCAGCTTGCACCAATTGGCAATGCTCCAACAGTACAGTAACCAGCGCGAACTGCACCACCAAGTAGCTCTGGCTTTCATAGATGCGCAACGCCAACAGCAACTGCACGACATTGCTCTAGATCGTGTCCAGCAACGGCAACAGGAGCTCGATGACGCCCAAGCTTTATTTAACGTCGGCAGCGTGCCCCAACTCGATGTACGCGAAGCACAACTGGCACTCCAACAGGTAGAGAATGAACTGCAAGCCACGACCAGTGATCTGTTTGTCGCCATCAGCACTCTCAACAATGTGCTCGGACGCAGCCCCGCTGAAAAACGCTTAACCCCCAGCGGCGAACTGGGTAAGCACCCATCTATCGATAAACTGCTGTACCGGCTAAATGAGCAGATCATCAACCAGCAACAGCTGGATCTACTCAATAGCAGCTTAAACTACACCATCAGCCAGCAGCAGCAACAGCTAGCCAGTGGCAATTATTGGCCAACGGTAGCCCTCAACGCCAGCGGTGAGCGACAGGGAGATCATCGTGATGAGATGGATAAAACATGGATCTTAGGAGTGCAACTGGATTGGAAATTATACAGCGGTGGTGAGATAAGCGCCAAACACGCCCAGAGCGTAGCCAGCGCTAAGCGTGCCCGCGCCCTGCAACAACAAACCTACAAAAGCCTGCTAACCTCGTGCGCTAACCTTGAGCAGCAACACCATGACTTACTCAGCCAGATTGAGCGCCAACTCCACACCGTACAGCTTGCCCAAGCCAACTACACCGATGCCCGCGCCCTATATACCGAAGGCACCATAACCATGACCCATTTAGGACAATACAATTTAGCTTACGCAGAAAATCGCTGGCAGTTAAACCAGTTGCTCTATGCCCACAATCGCATCTATCACGAGCTTAAGTATTTGCTTGCGGATAGCAGTAATAACTAAGCAGCATGGCGGTAAGCTAGGGACTGTCCCAAGAGTTGACAATCTATGAAACTGCGGTGGTTCGTGATGAAACACGATTTAGTGGATAAACAATGGTCTTTATTGGCAATAACTGGCAGTACGAGTTATTTGGTGTCAATCGCTAAAAAGTAGAAAGAGTTGGTCCGGTTGTCAAGCCTGCCCCCTCAATTATACTTTTATTGTGGTCGCAACGGGACACTGTATGCCTGCATCTACTCTTCTATTTCGAGAAATGTAAAATAGCCATGCCGCTAAGTTGGCATGGCTATTCTTTATTGTCATTTACGTGGTAGACAATGTGGACGTGGTTGACAGTTTATTACTGCAAGACTAACCGTTGCTCTTCTGTTGTATCTAACTCACTTGCCCGTGACAGTAAAACATCATAATTTTCAGCAATTTCCCTTTTTCTCAACATCGCCTCAAAAACTCGATATACATCAGTTCTTGCACCATCTTTTCTGAGACATTTACTATTATTAACCCAAGCATACACAATTGTATGAGTTTCTGTTGAGCGTTTAAAAAAAAGACGATACCTCTCCGGCAGTCCCGCTTTAACCCTTTTCCATGCTTGGCGATGCTTGCCTAAGGTATTTTTACCAAGATTAAATTTAGAGTGGAGTGGATCCTGCGGTACGTCTTCAGTAATAGCTAAGTAAATTCGTCTCAAATGTTTTGACTTCTCATGACTGATATAGCCATTTGGATCTTTATCCTTTAAGGCAATTACAGTCTTAATAAGGTCATCAAGAATTGCATCAAAACAACTAGAACAATAGAGCCCCCACCCGTTAATATGCATTACACTAAAGCTCCACATGGGCAACAAGGTCTCTGACCAGTGCCATTTTTTCTTCAGAAAGCTGGACAACATCTTGAACGGGTTTCTCATCGTCAATCATAGCAAAATCAAATTCCAACACAGACAGGACAGCCTCTGAAACCCCTGCTTCCTCAAGTTTCTGCTCAAGCTGGTAGTCCAACTCCAATAAATCTACACCGTCAAATTGGAAAAAGTATGTATAAAGAATAAATTCGTCATTAGTAAAAGTGGACACATCGCGCCCAACTCCAAAAATACTCATACTTTGCAAGCAACCCTCAACACATGCTATTGCTCTTGAAACATCGTCATCCGTCAAACCTTTGCCGTCAAGGATATTTACAGCCTCGGAGATCTGGGCTATTTCATCCTCAAGAAGCCCGACGTTACAGGCCTCTTGCACACTCATGTTCCGAACACACTCATATGCTTCAAAAAAACGACCATTCTCATAGCAGGAATGAATGTAATATAGCTTAATGCTGTTATCTGGGTTTTTCCCAAATGCTTTTTTGAACATCTTATAGGCCTCCGCATAAAAACCTAGCTTGGCCAAAGACATTCCATAATTAACAATTACATTTGAATCATTTCCCGATGCGGTTATTGCTTTTTGATGCCAAGAACGCATATCTTCAATGTTTTGTTCCAAACAAGCTATTGCACCACATATTTCATAGTACTCTACAGGGCGAGCATTCTTAAGAGCATTGGCGTCATTACGATAACGCCGAAAATAAAACATATTGCTCTTATCACCAATCTTCATCCTGTTCAGGTGATCGATTATTTCTGCAGTTTTTGTTTTGGCTGGCTGAAGCATGCCGATATTCCAATCAAAAAAGTTATTATTGCTCTGTGAACCTTATCGGACAAATACAATAATTGCTGTAGTTATTACAAATAAACGCTAAGTCAGGAAGCTTTTTTTAACAGACACCAGAAAATAACTTACACTGATCACTGTAGTTACTGGGGTTCCAACTATTACCATAATTATAACACATCCATGCGGACAATGTGCACACACCAAAAATACATATAACAACAATTAACTACATTGGAAGGGACTATACGCTTAGACCAAATCTATTTTCAAGATTATATAGATTATAATTCCAATTTAACTCATGCACAACCTCACCATCACATGCGTAATCTAAGGTGACATTCTTTACATATTTACTTACTAAGCAATCAACAACGAAAATGCGACATTTGCAAACATGCCACGTTTACCTAAAACATATAATCCAGCTCAATTGCAGCATGTAATTTTCAATAGGTAGACGAATATAATCCACCGAATAAAAACCGTCGGACGATGCCCGACCTACAAGTGGGCAACCTCCCCCCTTTGTCACAGCCGAACGCAAGGAGCGTCATCGAGAAGGTTTTGCCTGCTAATTGTTTGAAGCGCAGCGAGTTTTAGCTGGCTTCTCGGTGTAAGCGATTGTAGTGAGGGAACCCGAAGGGCAAGACAACAGCGGGTTATGTTTTACATACTTTTGGATAATACTAAAAGTAGGGCGCAGTCCGGTGGTGCAACACCGGATTACTTCTATAAATGAACGTTATTATCCATCCAATGAAAATTGATCAAATTCCACAAACCAACAAATCAAAACCAAAATCAACTTAGTGTTATTGAAATCTATAGTTTATCAACAACAAGTTTATATGTTGGATCTTCCATTATATTAACTACGATTATTTTCTCAGCATCTTTCAGCATCTTTCTACAATCAGGGCTTAGATGCTTAAGTTGAATTTTTTTCCCGGCTTTGTGATAGCGTCCCGTTAGTTTATTCAATGCTTCAATTGCTGACATGTCAACAACCCGGCTTTCTTTAAAATCAATGACGACTTGATCGGGGTCGTTGAGAATGTCAAACTTTTCGTTGAAAACAGCCACAGATCCAAAAAATAGCGGTCCGTAGATCTCATAGAGCTTTGTCCCATCTTCAGCGATACTCTTTCTTGCCCGGATACGCTTGGCATTATCCCAGGAAAATATTAATGCTGAGATAATAACCCCAACAACTACAGCCAAGGCAAGATTGTGCAGTACTGCTGTGACTAAGGTTACCAGTATCATGACGAAGGTATCTGAACCTGGCATTCGGTTAATAGTCCTCAGGCTCGCCCACTCAAAGGTTCCGATTGCCACCATTATCATCAAACCGGTTAATGCTGCCATGGGAAGCTTTTCAACCAGATTTGCCCCGAACATAATGAAAACCAAAAGCATAACAGCAGCCACAATCGCTGAAAGTCTTGTTCTAGCTCCGTTGGAAACGTTAATCAGACTTTGCCCGATCATTGCACACCCACCCATACCAGAGAACACCCCAGACAACATATTGGCTGTTCCTTGGGCCATGGCCTCTTTGTTTCCAACTCCGCGGGTGTCTGTTATTTCATCTATAATATTAAGTGTTAGCAAACTTTCAATCAGCCCAACGCCAGCTACAATGGCAGCGTATGGGAAAATAATCGCAAGAGTCTCAAAATTGAAAGGGATATTGGGCAGATGAAATGGGGGGAATCCTCCTTGAATAGAGGCTATATCTCCGACTGTTTTTGTGTCGATATCAAAGCCCACCACAATCGCGAACACAGTTACAATTGCGAGCAATGAAGCAGGCACCGCCTTAGTCAGCTTAGGCAATCCCCAGATAATAAGCATTGTTGTAAAAACCAACCCTATCAAGACATACAGTGGTGTTCCCGTTAACCAGGCACCTGAAGAATCTTTAAATTGCTCGAATTGAGACATGAAAATGATAATGGCGAGACCATTAACAAAACCAAATATGACAGGATGCGGAACTAAACGCATCAATTTACCCAACTTGAAGGCACCGGCAGCAAACTGAATAAGACCCGCTAGGACAACGGCGGCAAAGACATACTCCACCCCATGTGTCTTTGCTAACGTGACAACAACTACAGCGATTGCCCCTGTTGCACCGGAGATCATCCCCGGTCGCCCGCCAAGGATGGCAGTAACCAAGCCCATAACAAAGGCCGCATACAAACCTGTCAATGGTGACAAGCCTGCTATCAGGGAAAATGCTACAGCTTCAGGAATCAAGGCCAGAGCTACTGTTAATCCCGATAAAATCTCAATCTTATAATCAACTGCTTGTGAAGAATCAAACAGCGGGAAGTACTTTTTCATAATAAATAGCTCAATTAAATAGTTGAAGGGATATGCCCATGATTGGGACTGCGGAGCAAAGTCTTTGTGAAAAATAAGGAGGGCGGGTCAAAGAGAAGTATTTTTTAAATGAGTGCAAATAATCGATAATAGGTAGTGGCTGATAAACAAATTAATCTTCTTTTCTAAAGCTGTATGGCAGCATGGTACACATGTTGTTTTACGCTTAAATTTTAGGGACAACTGACCACAGTATTTTGTGGGGCCGGCATATTTACCCTACGCAGGGACAGGTGTCAACAGAAAGCGCAATTCCACCCCCACTTTACTATCATATCCACCTGTTGGTTGTGCGTGGGCAGGAAAACTCTCTTGCGCGTTGCCGTGACTTAACCAATCAGATAGATACCCAATACCTAAATCACACGCTTATGCACAGCGGTCGTATATTGCCGAATCGGGTTTATTCGTATCTGGGAGAAAGTGATGAATAACTGTAGACGGTGGCACGTTATATAGAACAAAACCACATCAATGCCCCCAAACTCACACCATTAATTGTCTGCAGCAGGGTCTTATTGACATTAAAATCCCTGCGTGCAATAAGAGCCATAAACAGTTGGTAATATTCAGAGATTTTTGCCGCACAATAACGCAAAACTGGGGAGTGTCACTGTTTTTCATAAATATTGATGAATTCGCTTCATTTATTACAATGTATCGTATTTACTTGAAAGCATGCATTGTTGAATAAATTCTAGTATTCATCAACTATCACGTTGATCGGAAGTTAACTTATCCACTTTACAAAGGGACCTATAAATGCGCAATATTTCGAAGATACTTCTACTCTTAATACTTTCCTTAAGTTTCTCCTTAATTTCTAGTGCGTTCGCTGCAGATAAACCGACTAAGGTTGATTTACAACATCTATCCTTTGATGAAGCATTAAAAAACTTTGGGCTGATGACAGATATCTATAGCACCGGTGATGCAACAATACTGTGTACTCCTATTGGGGATAATACTGGCGTTTCCCAGGCAACAGGGGGGGCAATTCCTAGGGACGTGACTAAGATTGTTGAAACATCGTTAAATAACATCGGAGGTCATGTAACACTAGCAACTTATGATCCTGCTCTGATACAGAATTTAACGGTTACTGGTTTTTCAGAATTCGCAAATAAAAGAATTCCAGATGTGTTTTTAAAGGGCGGCATCACAATGGTTGGCTTTGATGCAAAAAAGCCTGATAGCATAACCGTGACAATGGATTTTTTCCTGTCTGATTTCAAAACACTTGTAGCGCTTCCAAATATACAGACATTTAACACTGTTAAGATGAATAGTAAAAAATCAGCTGAAACGATCTCAATTGAATTATCTGGCGTCAACTTAGAGATTGAAGGACAAATAAGAACACTAGAAGGCAAGCATGGAGCAATAAGACCAGTTGTTCAAGCAAGCATGATAGAACTGCTTGGTAGGTATTTAGTGATTCCATATTGGAGAGTTTTACCCGGAGCACATGAAGATTCTTATGTTATCGAAACATTGAAGAAAAATTACAAGAATTCAAACACAACTCAAAAAATACTTTTTGCACAAGAACAGTTATTCTTACATGGTTACGACGTTGCTTTTAGCGGAGCTCTAGATAAGCGCACCATGGCAGCCTTTAAAAAATTTAAAAGTAGCATAAATACCGAAGAAGAAGCTTTGGCTGTTGGCGTTATTACAAAATTGTATCTGACGGTTCCTTTGACTGATAAAGCCTATGAACGTCGTGAAGTTATGGATAGTAAACAGTAAATTTTCAACATTCATAAAAAACGGCACTTCCCTACTATATAAAGCCTATAAATGGCTACGCTGATGCGTAGCCATTTATTTTTTTTATTACTGTACATAAAATCTTTTAATTAAGACCAATATTCCGCTATCGCCACAAAGATCGTCACTCTCGCGCAGGCGGGAGTCTAGAAATCTATGCAAAACCTCTGGATACCCGCCTTCGCGAGTATGACGAATATCGGAAACAAAACCAGAGCGGAAGATTGGTGCTACTCAGGTAAAGTCTCAATGATCCTAGTACTCTTTGTCGAATAATTTATCCAACCGGAGTTTCAACTATCCTGCCATGAAATCAATCCTGATCCTTCTCTGTCTAATTATGATCCCGGCACAGTTGTTTGCAAATGAGTTCAGTTTTCATCAAAAATCCGGCATAAAACCAGGACCAACATTACTCATCATTGGTGGCATTGACGGTGACGAACCAGGCGGCTTTCATGCTGCAGCGACACTGGTCACCCGGTATCATATTGAGCAGGGGAATCTGTGGATTGTTCCCAATCTAAACTTCCCCGCGATCCTCTCCCGAGTGCGCGGCACTATGAACCTCAAGTTTGCTCGTGTTGCCAAAAATGATCCCCAGTATTCATCAATTAAGAAAATTAAATCGATTATCACCGACCCACAAGTCGATCTGGTTCTCAATCTGCACGACGGCAGCGGTTTTTACCACCCAACCCGCATTAGCAGTCAACGCAACCCTAATCGCTGGGGACAGAGTTGTGTCATTGATCAGGAGCAATTGCCAGGAGCTAAATTCGGACAATTGCGGAAGATGGCCGAAACAACCATCCAACAAGTCAACACGAAAGCCTTAACAAAAGATCATTTTTTTCACATAAAAAACATGATGACAGCAAGCACAAAAGATGATATTCCGGCAAAAAAATCGCTATCCTTCTTTGCTATGCGGCACCACAAACCTACCATCGCCGTAGAAGCCAGCAAAAAACATCCAATCTATCTGCGAACTTATTATCACCTGATAGCGCTGGAAAGCTTTATGCAGCAAATGGGGATCAAGTTCAGCCGAAATTTCCCTCTGACACTTGCAGGGGTAGAGCAGATCATTAAAGATGATGCGCTGATTTCCTTCGCCGAGGGGCGGATTCGGCTGGAACTGAACAATATGCGTACAACAATAAACCACTTTCCTCTTCCGAAAGCCGTGGAACCGGAGTTTACATCCCCCAACCCATTGGTGACCATCCAACCCAGTGAAGACCGGTATCGCATCCACTATGGCAACAATCGGCTAGCTTTTTTAGACCCTGAATACTTTGATCTTGATCGAAGTATTGCGGGGGTTGAAATGTTAATTGATGGTGTCCAGCAGCAGGTTAACTTTGGCTCAATCATTGCGGTGAGAAAGCAGTTTCTGATCAACAACCAGAAAGGGTATCGGATAAACGTTATCGGTTTTAAACAACCGGGTTATGCGAGTGATGGGAATTTTCAGATCCGTTATAGCCAACTCAAAAAGAGCTATTCCATCGACAAAGCAGGTCAAGTCTACCGAGTGGAAGTCTATCGGAAAGAGCGTTTCAGCGGTATGGTTCTGGTTAACTTTCGCCCCGAAAGCACAACGAAAGAAACCCGACTGGCACAAGCGACACCAACAAACCAAACTACCAACGAACGCCACAACTGATACCACTAAGTGTATGAACTTCAGCAAGTTTTAGCGGATTTCTCGGTGTAAGCGATTGCAGTGAGGGAACCAACTAGGGCAAGACAACTGCGGGTCGTGTTTTGGCATCAGGGCACAGCGTACCGTACCCATTGTGCTGATTGTTATCAGCGACTTTATGAAAGTTGATCGCGTTTCCTAACATTTAAATCACAAACCAAAAATCAAATTCGCGGGTTTCGTCCCGCAAACGACGTACTTTTTTGGCTGGTCTCAAAAAAGTAAGCAAAAAACGACCTTTAAGTTCTACCCTCCGGGGGTCGCGATCTACCTACAATGAATATCTTTTCCTTTTACATATCACTGCGGTTTGGAGCCCTTAAGACCTCCAAATAGGTGACCTTTTGTTGCCTAGGCATTGAGTATTTTGGTTGTTAAATAACACTCAACTTTTTCCGTGGGACTTTACCTCGCCGCTTACGCTAGTTATAGCCGACGAACGAAATAAGTGTCACCAAATCAAACGGTTCCCGACCTACAGCACCAAATTTCCCCATTTGTCGCCGCCGAACGCAATGAGTGTCAGCGAGAAGGCTTTGCCGCTAATTGTGTGAGCGCTAGCGTGTTTTAGCGGGTTTCTCGTTGACAGCGATTATAGTGAGGGAACCCGCTAGGGCAAGACAACTGCGGGTTATGTTTCGCATACTTTTGGATAATACTAAAAGTATGGCGCGGTCCGGGTGCGCGTAACCCGGATTACTTTAGCCGCTGAGTGTCATTATCCATCCAATGAAAATTGATCACTTTCCACTACCATCACTCTCAACTTAACTAAAAAGCTACGCGACCAAACTACTTAACAGCAACCCCACTATAGGCCACGCCATAATTGTTCATATTTGGATCAGCCGCACAGAATGCAATGCGATACTCGCCCTGTGACGGCGGCATGAAAGATGCGCTAAAAAGACCCTTAGTCTTACCCGCCTGCATAGGAATTTTCTCTATGAGCTTATCATCTTTCCAAATCCATGCCGAAACTTGGTATTTATTTGCATCCCACAAACCTGCTGGCTCAACCGCGCAACCACACAGCATAGTGACATAGGTGGACAATTCGACACTCTCACCAAGTTTAGATTTGCTGTTGCTATATGGTGTCAAAGGGACAACGACAAATCCATACAGCTCGAAGACAATCCCATCTCCTTGTACATGCTGGCCCGGCAACACCCAAATTGTACGACTACTCTTCACCGCGGTTAAACCACCCGCCTGTGGTCCGTGGATGCGAATTTCCACTTGCGTAGGTTCGACAATATCAATGGTAGCATTGTAGCTTGCCGTTTTTTCATCACTGATACTTTGACCACGCTGAATCGGTTGCTTCATCAAAGTGTCTGTACTACCAGTGCCACCAAGAATTAAGCCATGATCAAGCACTTGGTCAGAATTTACATCTATTATTGAGACATTCACCCCAGCCATACCAGTGCCAATAAATTTGGCATCATGCGCTTTAGCACGGATAGTGAGATGTGTCGGTACGGCAAAAGCCGTTGTGGTCAGCAAGAGAAGTAGCGATACTGGGATCAGAAAAAAACCAAATTTTTTCATGGTGATAAAATCACTCCTATTATTTAAAGAAAACTTTCAACAGATTCTGCGGAAGGAAAATATGAAGCTATGGTTTCATTTATCCTGAGTAGCACTAATCTTCCGCTCTGGTTCTGTTCCCCGTATTCGTCATCCTTGCGAATGCGGGGATCCAGAGGTTTTGCATAACTTTCTAGACTCCCGCATGCGCGAGAGTGACGACCATTTTGGTAACAGCGGAAGATTGGTATTAATTAGGTCATTTATTATCTTTTTCGTGGGCAACTATAGACCTTATTCGTTGATCCTGTAAAATATTTTATGTAAATAGTCACAGTCAACTACAACCAGAACACGGGTAAATCATAAGTAAATAAACACGCAAGCAAGGGTCGCTCCCCCCCCCTATCTCCCTTCCCATCTCATCATCGCCCGCTATTAGCATAAATACATGCCAAGAAGCGCTCGCATATTAACTACTGGATAGCACCATCATGTTACCAAAGGCGTTAATAACCACGCCACTGTGTGTTTTGACGACCGAAAAACGGGAACATCACTAATATTACAGATTATGTAATGTGGTAAACTATTAACTGTTACTAAATATAGCTAGCAAAACAAATACCTGTGAAAGGTTATCAAAATGAAATTCTCAAACTCCTATGCACAGCTAGATGAACGTTTCTACCAAAGAACACATCCCGCTCC